>ERZ506982.212-NODE-212-length-32116-cov-9.23973_pt1 | contig 32116 bp, 29 predicted proteins | sample MGYA00512886_ERZ506982 | MGnify/ENA metagenome assembly ERZ506982 | reverse complement strand
CGGGGTAAATCCCTTTGGAACTATTTTATCGCTTTTTTAGTGCCGAATCAACGTTAGGGTGTGGTTGGCGGTTACTAGAGAAGTATGAAGAGGCGGTAAAGTTATCTGATGAAATGCAAAAGCTTTTAGCACAGATAACTGTATCAAGACGTTCTGTGCAAATGCATCATTTGGAACGAATGAATCATTCTCAGCAGCGAATGCGTAACCGAGGAGTGAAGCAGGAACGTTATGAAAGTAATATGTATTCATATGCAAAGATAGTAAAAGAAAAGCTTGAAGCTGTGTATGGCGTGCTTTCTGATGATGATTATATCAATCCCTGTAAGGATGAGCAGATTTGGAATACGATTGTACAGGCAGAGGATTATTTCAGAGTAAATAGTTGATTAGTTGAGCATATGTGATTATTTGATTTTATCAGCATAAATATTAAATAATTCTATGCACTGCTTCAGAATTTGTTTGTAGCTATGATCTTTTTTAGAATTTTAGGACTATATGTTTATGAGGATGCTTTTGAAAGCGTTTGATGGCACATGTTTTTACAACTGAAGATAATTGTATATTATTTTGCGTTAACCCTTATCTTATTTCTTGGATGCTTGACAGAAAGAATTTCTTTTTGTTTTGCCATAGCAACATGGGTATAAATTTGTGTGGTTGTGATGGAACTGTGCCCCAATAGCTTCTGTATGTAACGAATGTCAACATCCTCGTCAAGAAGCAAAGTGGCAAATGAATGACGAAACATGTGCGGCGTGATATGTATATCATACCCTGTCATAGCTGTGTATTTTCGAATGATTTCACGAACTGATTGCTCAGTGAGACGATGATGCAGTTTGTTGACAAAGAAGAATCCACACGTCTTTATGTCCTCTTGAAATAGGTCATAATAAGATTGAAGCGCCCTTAAAACATCGGTATTTTCAATCTGTATCATCCGTTCTTTAGAACCTTTTCCGAAAATCTTGATGGTGTGATTCGTCAAATCTACAGATGTGGGTGTCAGATTGCAAATTTCAGATACCCTGGCTCCGGTTGCAAAGAGAATTTCAAGAATTGCAATGTCACGAGTCGTGCAGCGTTTTTGATAATCTGTTTCAGCCTGTGAAAATGAATTGTAAGCACACGTTAGCAGACTGTTGATTATATTGAGGGGGATCGTTTTGGGAAGAATTGTAGGTTCTTGAAAGGAAACATCAATTTTGTTGAATGGATTGATTTCAATTACGTCTTCAATTAAAAGATAATGAGTAAACGCTTTGATGGAAGCGATTTTTCGCTTTACCGTCTTGGGCTTGAATCGTTCGTGAAGTATGTCGATGTATCGGCAAATCATCTCTTTGGAAAATGTGTTGTCTGTATATTCAGAGAATTGCCTAAGATCGATTCTGTAAGCCTTAATGGTTTTTTCATTCAGAGCTTTTCTGGACATGCAGTAGTTAAGAAATCGTTCTATTTGCAGGTTTAAGTTTATCATGATAGCTACTCCTTCGTTTGGGAATAATTCTATTATATATTGTAATACGCTTTTTGTCGAATAGTGTCGATGAATTTCTTGGAAAAATCTGCGAGATCATGTTGATTTTGAAGAAAAATGGGTGTATAATAGTATTATCAAAACTCAACGCAGGATAACTTCAAATTATCTCATGTTAATGATGGTGATCGGAGGTATTTATATGGAATATTATATTTTTATAAGCAATGATTGTAATCTTAACTGCAACTATTGCTCTATTCTTCTAAAGAAAGGAAAATGCAACATTCCGCAGGAACCTGCTTTTTCTGTTGCGGAATTAAATAATTTCATAGACAAAACGCAGAGAAAATACAATGATAAATCAGCTGATATTGTTTTTTTCGGTGGCGAACCGACACTTAATTATCCATTTATCGAAAAAATTATTTCTTCGCAGGATTCAAAGTTTGAGAAACCTTATGAATACCACTATATGTTGCATACTAATGGATTGTTGCTCGGTGAGATCCCAGATAATATTTTAAAACATTTGGATTCTATAATGTTGTCGATAAATTATGACAAAATCCCACGACTCAAATTAAACGAGGGATATTTCAAGACTATTATTAATTCAGTTCGTATTGTAAAGCAACGCAAACCGATCCCGATTGTAGCAAGACTGACAATAACCGAAGAAACAAGTCTTTATTCCGAAATAGCTTTATTTAATCCTTTCTTTGATGCAGTTTATTGGCAAATAGAAAATAATTATCAATTTAAGGATTTTAAAGCTTTTCGAGATTCATATAAATATGAACTTACCCTTTGCTTTAATATTTGGCTTAATTATTTAAAAAGGGGCATAATGTTACGTTTGATACCTTTTCTTGCCGCAACATATTTTTTTGTTAATGAGCATAACTCCGATGTGTTTTGCTGTGGTTATAACAACAGCATGGTTTATGTACAAACAAACGGTTCCTGTTATACATGTGCAGAAGATATGACTACCAATAAAAATTTAGTAGGAAATATAACAGATGATATCCAATTCAACGCATTTGGACCTAAAGATGTTGTGTGTAAAGATTGCTCATATTTGAAAATATGCATGGGGCGCTGCGGCAGAATGCACAAGGAATTTTCTTCAGAACATATCCGAGAATATTGTGAACTGAATCAAATCCTTTTCGATTTAGTAGAGAAAAATTTAAAAGATATTCAAGAATTCTGCAAAAAATATAACGTTGTTATTTCGTTGGATGATCCTATTTATCACTTCACTGAATACACACCATAAATTAAAATATCTCCTTATAATTGTTGTACATTTGCTTATAATACGCAAGCAATTGCTGCCCGATCCTATTGTTAAGTTTTATTGTTGTGAGCGATGGTGGGATAAGGCACGCTTCATAAACATCAGAATTGTGAATGCTTTTTGCTACTTTGGTCATACCGATGCTCTCACATAAGTTAGACCCTTTTTGAGTGACACCATCCGCTATGATATCCGATATAAAAATTTCATGCTCGGACGCAAGTTTCAATAGAAAATCAATAAAGTTTGAATATATTATTCTAAAAGCGTTAGTTGTATTATATGCGGGGTGTATGCAAAATGAGCACAAATATAATTTGTAAAATCCGGGCATATCGTACTGACGAATATCGCTGACAGGTATTGTGGTATCATCGAACTTACCGCTTTTAATTTTTTTGTATAGTTCATCTCCGATCGGCAGTGAAGTGAAAAAACCAATAAGCTTGCCATTGTCTGTATCACGTGCGCCTAAATTTGTTAAAGGATTATAATCAAACCATTCCTTATCCGTGCTAGGACTTGCTATTAACTCCGCTGGGAGAACTAGCTTCTCAATCTCATATGATTCTAAAATGTCATTTTCGGTAAATTCCTCGGGTCTTACAGGGATGATTTTTTTAGATTGAAGAATGGGCTTTTTAAAGTATGTCGTCATGTACCACTCAACAACCGAATAAATTGAAAATTGAAGCAGATACATTTCCTCCCGGTCTAAAGTATTAATGGCATGTTCTACGTCTAAAAATTTATTAATGAAACGATTCAGATATTTTAAATGCTCTTTCAAATTTAGATTAAGGAACTCTATATCCAAAAAGGTTTCTAAAATTTGTGCATCTTGTGAAATGTAAATGTTTTCCGAATTTGCGACATCTCTCAGCAGATCTTTTATCATAAGCTTAACTTCGTTAATTGCAGCAAGCCGATTAGAATATATTTTTCTCCAAAAAAGATTTAAATGGATCGCCAATTGCTCAAGAGCGATAGAGTTATATGAGTGCAATTCCCTCACCAAGCTCACCAAGTTGGTTTTTTCTATGTGCCAAAAACCGCTTTCCTGCTTTCTTTCGTCAATGACTTCTTTTAATCCCAAAGCGATTTCCTTTATTTCTTTTTCTGGGCCGACCTCAATGTAATTATGTTCCAGAATAAAAGGATATTTTTGTCCAGTTTGCTTTTTAATATCTGAAAATAATAAAGGTAAGAAATTATCGAAACTACCAGCACTTAATATTCCCAGTTCCATGCTCGACCAATTGCTTTTATAATAATTTTTGCTAATTACCGCGAGGAAAACAACAGACTCAGCTATTCCGTTTATAATTGAGTCTTTGATTTTATCTCCTTTATGTATGCTGTTCTTATCATACCATACCTGTAAACCCAATTTGTTTAGCTCGTCGACTAAGGGTTCAACAAAACCTTTTTTATCAATACTAGAATGAGAGATGAAAACATCAAACATTTTTGCTCCTCCCAACAGCATACAGCTGTGTTTTAATTATGATAATTTGAAGTTATCCTGCGTTTACATATACTTTTGACTATATGGTATTTATGCTATATGTCAATAAAAATAGAAAGGAAGAACTGTACTGTGAACAAAAGTATGATTAATGAGCATGATAGCCAACAAATACTTTTTGAAAACAATTTTGATTATGAAAAAAGATCAAATCTTTGTGTTCCTTTTCTGAAATCAAGAGGAATAAAACCTTCTCCCATATTCAATACATATTGGAGGTATGCTGCTGAAAGACAACATATATTTATGAAAAGAAAATCAGGAGTTCCTTTTCCTTGGACTGATGATGATATACTTTTAAAATACAAATTCACAAATGTATATAGAGCTTCTGATCGGGTAAGTCAATATTTAATAAAGGAAGTTATATATTGCGGTGGATTTGGAAATAGATATTCTCCAGAAGACACCTTTTTTAGAATTTTACTATTTAAGTTATTTAATAAAATAGATACATGGAAATACCTCGAATCAGAATTGGGAACTATTGATTTCAAATCATATTCATATGAAAAATATTATTATCTTCTGAATAATCTACTTGATGATGGAAAACGAATTTATTCTGCGGCATATATAATGCCATCTGGCGCTTCATTTGGAAATAATCGTAAGCATGGCAATAACCTAAGATTGCTTGAACTAATGATGTCAGAACATTTAGTTGCAAAAATTTCAAAAGCAAGAAATTTGATGGAAATATATCAGTTATTACTAGAGTTCCCCTCAGTGGGAAAATTTCTTGCTTTTCAGTATGCAATAGATATAAATTATAGTGAACTATGTGATTTTAGCGAAATGGATTACGTTGTGGCTGGCCCAGGTGCCCATAGTGGCATATCAAAAATTTTTTTGGATACCAATGGTTACTCTGATGAATATATTATTCGACTTATGGCAGAAAACCAAGAAGAAGAATTCAAACGACTCGGACTAAAATTTGAGTATTTGGAAAAAAGAAAACTACAGCTAATCGATTGCCAAAATATATTTTGTGAAGTTGACAAATATACAAGAGTTGCTTTTCCTAATTATAAAGGAAATAATCGTTCGCGAATTAAACAGCACTTTATACCTAACCTAGCACAACCAATCGATTATTTCTATCCTCCCAAATGGGGTATCACCTGAGGTGAGTTTATGTTTAATAGTTTTCATGGAGAAACTGCAAATGATATTTGGAAGCAAGCGTTTCAGGCAGTTAAACTTTCAGATATCATAGAAAGCAGGTGTGGTAATACGAGAGAATTGTTACATACAACATTATCGATTAATAATCCACGCCAAAAGTGGGTAACTTGCAAATCACCTCCAATTAGTATTGGGTATGCACTTGCCGAGTTGATTTGGATTTTGCAAGGATGTGATGATTCTCAGACAATAAATTATTGGAATCCTGTTCTTCCTAAATTCGCTGGAAATTATAAGTCATATCCAGGTGCATATGGTCAAAGAATAATGTATAGGTATGGTTTTAATCAACTTAAACGAGTGTATGAAACATTGATGAATCATCCTGAAAGCAGACAGGCAGTTATGCTGATATGGGATCCACAAACGGATCTGCCACAGCTGAACGGCATTCCTAATAACGAGGATATTCCCTGCAACATTTGCTCTATGATTAAGATAAGAAAAGGCAAACTAGAATGGACACAGGTAATGAGAAGTAATGACCTTGTTTTAGGATTGCCATATAATTTGGTTCAATTTACATCAATGCAGGAGATACTTGCATCGTGGCTGAATGTGGATGTTGGTTCGTATAATCACATAAGTGATAGTTTACATATCTATACAGAGAAAGAGTCTTTTGTAGGAATTCAAACGATGGAATGCTATAATACGGACTCATTAAGAATAAAGAAAGAAGATTTTAATCAGGTAATACAGTCCATATATAATGTGATGGAAACACTTTCTCATGCCAATATTCAACAATATGAATTACTTAAATTTTCAGAGCTTGACTTGGGCTATGAAGCCTACAATAATATTTTAAAGATAATTTGTGCGTATTCTGCATATAGTAATCATTTTACGGATGTGCAGAATGAAATAATAAAATGCTGCACCAATAAAGTTTATGTTCTCATGTGGACAAATTGGCTGCAAAGTAAAACTAGGAGGTAAAATTATGTCAAAGACTATAAATTTATTTGTATCACATAAGGGAGAAGATGAAAGCAAAATTGATGCCTTCAAAAAACTTATGGAGAGAAAAGGATACGATTTTAGAGATAGCTCTATAAGGGAAAGTGAACCCAATAAGGCAAATAATAAGGAATACATAAAAAAACAGTATTTAAAGCCAGCAATTGACTGGGCAGGGACGGTTGTAGTTTTAATAGGTAATAATACACACAAAAGCGATTGGGTAAACTGGGAAATTGAATATGCTCAGCAGTGTCAAAAGAAGATAATAGGCGTTTATATACAGGGTGAAAAAGATTCTGAACTTCCTGAAGCATTGAAAGACTACGCTGAATCATGCGTTGGTTGGAATGCAGAAAAGATAGATGAAGTCATAAGGAACGATCGCGTTATTTGGGAAGACCAGAATGGCAACCCTATAGCACCAAATGCTTCGTCACACGTCAGTTGCTAATAGGAATCATGAAAATATATTCTTATATAGTAAAAAGAGATTACGGTTTTGCTCCAAATCCATTCTACGGTTATTGTACATTAGCTACTTGTAAACCCGTCATAAGAAAACATGCAGAAATTGGAGATATAATAGTAGGCATAGGTTCCGGCGGGAAAAATAGTGTATATAAGAATAGAATGATTTTTGCTATGAAAATCTCTGAAGTGTTAACTTATGATCAGTATTGGAACGATATAAGATTTCAGAAGAAAAAACCAATTATGAGTGGGAGCAAAAAACAGATGTATGGAGATAATATTTATCATACGTCATTTGCAACTGGCGAAATTGTTCAAGAATATAGCCACCATAGTTATCCTGACGGGGGAACGAATCTTTTAAATTATAACAGAGATGTCCCCGGTGAAAACGTGCTTATTTCCAATAATTATTGGTATTGGGGTAGAGAGGCAATAAAAATCCCGTCCCAGCTATTAAAATTAGCAGCAGTAAAGCGAGGACATCGAGTTTTTGAAAATGCCGCTTTTGTTTCTGAAGTTGATAAGTGGTTGAACGAATTAAACTATAGTGGATATATTGGGAAACCCTGTAAGTTTTCAAGTGACTATCAATGGTATGATGGAAGAAAATAAGTTTATTTTGGAGGAGTTATGAATCACTTTTCACCTTTATCGATACAGTTTGTTTGGCATCCTGATGACAGCCAAGCTGTAGTGCCCATAGTAAATTATTGCAAGAAAAACCTCTCACGTAATCAGGATAATCCTTTTTTACGTTCGTTAGATTTTCCCATATTCTGCTTCACATCAAAAACAGAAAGCGTACCTTCGCCAATAAATATAATGTCAGAAAAGACATTAGTTTTTGTGTTCGTTGGAACCAGTATTGTAATATCTGAAGAATGGAAAAAATATATATTTGAGGATTGTGAAAATGAGAACGTAAAAAAAGTTTACATTGCTCTAAACAAGTATGCTTTCAATCTAAAGGAAATAGAACAGACAAATTGTATCCGTTATGAAGAGCATACTGCAAAATTTGAGGATGAAATGCTGCATCGAAGAATGTTTGTTGATATATCACATGAAGTATATAGGTGGTTGTTAGAGAGTGACGAACATAATCAGTTGAATTTATTTATTAGTCATACTAAAAACGACATTAATGGTGTTAATTTAGCAAAAGAAATAAAGGAGTTTATTGATTCCGACACGAGGATGAAAAATTTTTTTGATGTAAATGATATACAAGCTGGGGATGATTTTAATGATACTATTTGTGAAAATATAAAAAAATCCACTTTAGTTGTTGTTCATTCCAATACTTATTCATCAAGATTTTGGTGTCAAAAAGAAATATTATGTGCAAAACAAAATGGCCGCCCTATTATTGAAGTCAATTGTATTGATGGTTTTGAGGATAGAAGTTTTCCTTTTATGTGTAATTATCCGACTATTAGATTTAACGATAATATATTAGAAGTAATTGAACTGGCTTTAATGGAAACGATTCGTTTTTATTATTGCGATAGACTTATGCGCATGTATAGAGAAAACGGTTATTTAATTGGTGTTAAAACTTTTAATAGCGTTCCAGATAGTTTTATGATAAATGATACTGAAGAAGAGGTAATTGTTTATCCCGAACCAGAGTTGTATCCCGATGAATACAAAATACTTACTTCAAAAAAAATTATTACTACACCATTATCATTTAGGAAATCAGACATACATAATAAAAAAATTGGTATTTCAATATCAGGTGCTCCTGAAGAAGATATGGGACGACTTGGTCAAGATAGTAATAATCTAAAATGCTTATCTAAAATTTTAGCGCAAAAAATAATCCGAAGTGAATCCATAGTGGTATATGGTGGAGATTTACGTCCTAACGGATTTACACAATTTTTATTTGAAGAAGCTAGGATAGCAAAATTCAATCGAACTGATGATGAGAAAATTCTTGTTGAGAACTTTATATCATGGCCTGCTCAACAATTGGAAAACGAAGAAATAAAAAAATGGAGTGCCGAACATATTGGAATATGCAAATTTATAAGGTGTACGGCTCCACAATATGTAAATAGTATAACAAAATCTGCGTTAGATGAATACATATGGGGCCGCTGTCTCACAGATATGCGCGAGAAAATGATTGATGAATGCGATATTAGAATCTGTGCAGGCGGAAAGATAATTAATTATAAAGGATGCATGCCAGGTATTTTGGAAGAAGTGCTCATAGCTGTTGAAAAAAGAAAGCCCGTTTATCTTCTCGGCGGTTTTGGCGGAATTACCGAAAGAATATGTAGATATATTTTAACGGGGAAACTGCCGGAGGAACTTACACAAAAATGGCAAATTAATAATTGTGATGAGTATTCAAAACTTATTAAGAAATATACTGATCATTCTATTTTTATAGATTATTCAAGAATTGAAAGCGTAAGTATGGAGTCGCTCAATAATGGGCTTTCCGAAGAAGAAAACAAACGCTTATTTACGACACCTTTTCTTGAGGAGATAATATACCTCATATCTCGTGGATTGAGAAATCTTTACCCCAAAGCCACATGAATCTTCAGAACAGCTTTTGAATGAAATATACAATATTTTCACTTCTAATACACGCACTAAGGAGGAACATAAAATTTATTTGTTATCAATTGAGATTCTGATTTTAAAAATATGTCCTACGTTAAGACACAATTCGCAGTTAAAACTGCTTAATTGACAAATATCAAAAAGACGCTGTCAAGGTTAAAATGAGTGACGAAGAAAAAGTAACACAACTTATATATAAAGCGTAAAGTGATAATGCCTCTATTTAAAATACAACGATGAAAACTTGCTGTCATGCGTAATTTCTCTGGCATACTATTCCACACATAAATACACAATTGAAAGAGAATTTCCTGATGGAAAAGGATTTGTAGATTTGGTTTTCCGCCTAAGGAAAAATAACCGCAACTCTGCAATGTTTGTGCAAATCAAATTAAGAAAAAAGTATACCGATGTCTAAAGGATTACTCAGGAGAAATCTTACTTGTCGGAATAAACTACAATAAAGATGATAAAAGCTATACCTGTAAGATGGAAAAAACAAATAAATAAAAGAAATTTTTATTTGAATAATGTGTAAAATCGGTAAAAATCAATGTCATCTATTTTATAGTCACAAGACAATTTATAAGAGGACTGCCAAATATGGCAGTCCTCTTTGCTTTTCTATATAATCTTTACAGGATTTATTTTTTCTTCTCTATAAATATTTGAATCTGTTTCGGATACCCTTTAAAATAGAAATATAGAATACTTTAGAGCAGAAACAGAGGATTTCCATTATGAAGAACAAAACCAACGTCGCCGCTGCTGTTGGAGAACGAATCCGTCAGTTCCGCACCCGGCAGCACCTTAGTCAGGAAGAACTGGCTTTTGCATCAGAAATTCACCCCGCTTATATCGGCAAGGTGGAACGCGGGGAAAAATGCCCCACGATTGAAACCGTTTCGAAGATTGCCAACGGGCTGAAAGTGTCGATTCCGAAATTGCTGGACATTGATTCTAATACGGAAGTGGAGGAAGAAGACGCTTTTCACCGCATCAAGGTTGCTATGAATGGGCTGTCGCCGGAACAAATGGTCAAAATTGCACAAATCGTGGAGGAAATCACCGATTTTACACAGGAACCGTCTTGATTCATCTGCAGGCAAACGAAAAGCAGGGCAGTGTTTTTGCCCTGCTTTTTTTGTTTTTTCGGCAGAATTTTTATAGTTCTATTTTATTTGAAAAACTAAAGTGGTATAATATTAGCATCAAATGAAACGAAACTGTTTTACAATCTATGGAATCACTCTTGACATTTATTTTAAGGCAGTTTATAATTGAGATGATACCGTCGTTTTATACAGAAAGGAAAAATGCAAATGAGCAGTAACAATGACTTTGAAATTGAAAATGGTGTACTGGTAAAGTATACTGGTGCAGGCGGAGATGTTGTGATTCCGGATGGGGTGGTCAGTATTGGAGAAGAGGCATTTTATAGCTCTGTAAGCCTGACTAGCATCACAATTCCAGACGGTGTGACCAGTATTGGAGACGGTGCATTTAAGTGCTGTACAAGCCTGATCAGCATCATCATTCCAAACAGCGTAACCAGTATTGGAAATGGTGCGTTTTCTGCTGGATCCAGAAGTAAAGATACCGTTGGGTTTGAAATTCCAGCTGGCTGTAAAACTGATTGACTGGTACGACAACGCAGAAGCTAAGGCGTATGTAAAAAAGATGCTTACCAAGGGCGTGAAGATGCTGATTGACAACGGTAATTTGCAGCTGATTCAGGTGCTTCTGGGAAAGACGGATTTTGTTACGAAGAAAAACGTGGACAAGTATATTCAGTATGCTATTGACAAGAAATAGCAGGAGATTTATTTGGACTTGATTCGCTATAAGAATGCGATCATGGCATAACAATAATTTGGAAAAACGACGAAATTATGCGTGTGATTTGGGCGTGTTGGCATAGGATTCTGCCGCAGAGCGTTGGTTTTTATGCGGATACGCCTGAATTTTGCTTTTGCAGGAGCAATGGTAATTTGAAAGATACAACTTTTTCGATTGCGTTTTGGGCTTATATAATTGCTGAATTGCACTTTACAAGTTGATTGCACCTTATATTTATAAATTTGATGCTGTTGAACTTTTTTATTTTTTGAAATCGGAAAAATGGTTGACATGCGACGCAAAATGTGGTATACTAATTAAGTCGGTACGAGAGGTACGGACGAAAGTATATCGCGGGATGGAGCAGCTCGGTAGCTCGTCGGGCTCATAACCCGAAGGTCGTCAGTTCAAATCTGGCTCCCGCAACCAAAACGAAAAGAACATTCAAGCAAGTGAAACAGCTGGAGGTGCAAGTTTAGCTGTTGATTTGCCTGAATGTTCTTTTTTTATTATATCATGCTGAATGCTTTTTGTCAATCCTTGTGAGTCGAGTTTTCTCGGCTCATTTTTTGTTGACTTGAAAACTGCCAGGTCGGCAATGGCTCGCACTCGTCGGCAAATCCGTCGGCGTGAAATGGCAGAATGCCCATTTTTGATAGAACGGGGCTGAAAACGTCCGAAAAGTTCCGAATGCCTGTAATGTTTTTGATTTTTTTGGTGGAGTGGGACTTTGACATTAAAATTGAAGGTTAGAGTGCTGCCTTTTCTGAAAATTGAAGATGGTCGTGAAAAGCATATCACTTGTATTGCTGGATTTTGATTTGTCTGGTGAGGAAAGTGATGTACTTTCTTTTTCGCAAGAAATTGAGAAATTTGCTCAAGTATATTGACATTTACATTGTAAAGTTGTATACTTAAATAAATATTTCCTAAGGAGGAATTTGACATAGAAATAAGTTATAAAAAACTGTGGATATTACTTGTTGAAAAGGAAATATCCCCAGTTAAATTAAGAAGAGATTTATGTATTGCAACGGGAACAATGACAAAACTGCGCCGTAATGAGGAAGTTGCTCTTTCGGTTCTTTTGCGGATATGCAATTATTTGAATTGTAATATTGGAGATATTTGTGATGCAATAAAAAAATGTAATTGAGGTGAAATGTTAGATATGGGCTTTTGTACAAAATGCGGCGCAAAATTAAATGATGGTGCAAAATTTTGCTTTGAGTGTGGGTCTTCGACTGATTTTAATCAGCGAAAATCTGTATATGATGGTGAATTGCATAAATGTCCCAATTGCGGTGAAGCTTTGAAATCGTTTACTGCTAAATGTCCATCTTGTGGTTATGAGTTAAGAGGTACAAAAATTTCAAGTACAGTTAATGCGTTTACTGCACAACTGATACAGGCGGAATCAACACAAAAGAAAATTACAATTATAAGGAATTTTCCAATTCCAAATACAATCGAAGATATGCTGGAATTTATGATTTTGGCATCGTCTAATATTGGTGAAGAAACAAAAAATCCAATTTCTGAGGCATGGGAAGCTAAAATAGAACAAACTTATCAAAAAGCTTGTTTGATCTTCAAAAATTCACCTGAATTTTTGAAGATACAAGAAATTTATGATATTTCGACTAAAAAAATAAATGATAATAAAAGTCGAAGAGTACAGTATCAACATGAAAAAATACGAAAAGAAAAGCACCAAGAAAAGGTAAGTAAAATTAAGAGCATAGGTGAAATAATATCTGAAATTGCATCTGATATTCCACATTTAGTAGTTGTTTGGGGATGGTTAATCAGTGTTCTTATTTTAATTCCTTTGTGTAGAATTGATTTAGATAATGTTGGAACAAATGGCTATCAATTAGGTCTGATTGCTCTTTTAATTTCAGGAGCTATTTTTATGCCTATAGTTGTGAAAAAATGTTCTAGTTTGCCAAAGGCTGTTTTGTCGATTGGAATGATATTATCTATTGCACTTATGATTCCTTTGTGTTCAAAAAAATATGCAGTTGATGATATATCACCATATATTTTAATGCTATTAATTAGTATTATTTGTGATACAGTTATATTTTTTAGAATGTTTCGAAAAAAGGAAAATGAAATAGAACGCAGCAGTAAAGCATATTCTGTTATTATCGTAAGTTCTATTGTTGTTTTTTTAATAGTATACCTGATTAGCACGGCGGTTGTTTTTGTGAAAAACGGTACCTTTTACAGTAAAATGACTGAAGAAGATCATCATAGCTATTATGACGATAAAAATTATAATAATAAATATGATTGGCCTACAAACGGATTGAGTGAATACTTGCCAAAGCCAGAATCTGAATATGGTGAAATTCAAGTGAACCAGGACGATTATTTTAATATAGAAATTTATCAATCAAGTAAAACACAATATGAAGCATATGTGGAATCATGTAAACAAGAGGGTTTTACTGTTGATATTGATACAGATGAAAATTACTATTATGCTTATAATAAGGATGGATATCAATTGTATTTAAACTTTGATAGCAAGGGAAAATATATTGATATATCATTAGAAGCACCAATAGATATGAAAGATGCTAAGTGGCCTACAACTGGAATAGCATCGACACTGCCAACAATAGATGATTTTAAAGGAAACATTAGTTCAAATGGCAGTGATACATTCACGGTTTATGTTGCCAATACTTCAATTGATGAGTTCAATGATTATATTGATAGATGTTTGGAAGTCGGATACGATTATGATTATGATAGACATGATAAATCGTTTTATGCTACAGATAAATCAGGAAATGATTTGACAGTTTGCTATGAAGGTTTTGACATCATGTATATTTATGTTCGTAATTGGAAATGAAAAAGGAGTCTCGTATGTCGCTATTTAAAAAATCAAATAAAACTGGTGGCTTTATAGATGAAATTCGTTGCGATGAGCCATCTTATCTAATTTGGAAATGGCATCCGTTAGGTTTACAGTCTGAAAAAAACAATCGGGAAAATGCAATTCGTTGGGGTTCTTCTCTTCGGGTAAAAGAGGGAGAGGTTGCTGTTTTTGTCTACAAACAAAAAAATGGTATTTTTCAGGATTTTATAGAAGGTCCGTTTGATCAACGAATTCAAACTGCCAATTTGCCAATACTTTCGAGTATTGTAGGACTTATTTATGAAGGTGGCACACCATTTCAGGCAGAAGTGTATTTTATCAACTTGGCAAGGCTAATTCAAGTTTCATTTGGCGTACCATTTTTTGATGTTTATGATCCTCACTTTCCCGATTTTTCTGTCCCAGTAGCAGTTCGGGGAACAATTAACTTTCGAATTGCAGATTATAGAGAATTTATAAGACTGCATAAGTTAAGTACTTTTCGTTTAGAAGACTTTCAAGTGCAAATTCGTTCTTCTATAAATCGGTATATTAAGGATATTGTCGCTAATGCACCAACCGTACATGATGTTCCAGTAATTCAATTAGAAACAAAAATTTCTCAAATCAACGATGCTGTTGAATACGATATCATACAACGAATGAAGGAAGATTTTGGTGTTATTGTAAGTAGTGTTGATATCAGAACTATTGAGATTGATAAGTCAAGTGATGGATATACGAAACTGATGGCAATTACTCAAAATGTAACTACTGCAACAGTTAAAGCGCAGACTGCTGCCGAAATAAAAAATATTCAGGAAAAGCAACGTATTGATATGGAAGATTATGAGGAGTCGTTACGAATTCAACGCAATGAAGCACAGTATGCACGGCACAAGCAAACACAGAGCGAACATTTCGCATCGTTTCAAGTGGAAGAACAAGCAAAAGTTGGAATTGCAGGTGCAGAAGCGTTGGGAAAAATGAATGCAAATGGTGTTGGAACAGTAGATTTTAATGGAAATGGTTTTAATCCGGCTGCTATGGCAGCTGGAATAGCCGTTGGAAGTGCAGTGGGACAAAATATTGTTGGTACAATGCACCGAATGATGGACGGAGGCAATCAATTGAATGAAATGACTCCGCCGCCTGTTCCAATATTGATGTATTATGTTGTAGTAGATGGAAAAGCAATGGGACCTTATAATATTGTAGTACTAAAGCAAATGATTTCCTCTGGTGCATTAACGTCAGAAAGTCTGGTGTGGACTTCTGGAATGAGCCAATGGGTTTCTGCAAAGAATGTTGAATCATTGATAGAATTATTTGAAAATGATGTTCCTCCAATTCCACAAAAAAATTAAAAAACCACATCACTTTCCTCACCACCCCACCCAGTGAAAAAAGTGATACCCTTCCCCAAACCCTCTATAAAATCTTCTTCCATTTCCGAAAAAAATACCTGGAATCCCGTTGTTGGAATTCCAGGTATTTTTCTTATGCCGGGTTCTGTTCAAACAGAGCAGCATCCAGCTTGTCGGCGGCTTCCTGCTCGACTTTTTTCAGCACATGACTGTAAATGTCCATGGTGATCTGATAGCTGGAATGTCCCAGCCGCTCCTGTGCGACCTTGGGAGAGATGCCCAGCGAAAGCATGATCGTGGCATTGATATGCCGAAGGTCATGAAACCGAATGTGCTTCAGATCATTCGCTTTCAGAAATCGCCGAAACTTCATGGAAAAGGAATCGCTTTTGTAGGGAGAGCCGTCCTCCTGGCAGACGATGTAATCACTTTGTCCGGCGTGGCGTTCTGCTTTGGTGTCTTTCAACAGCCGCAGCAGCGTTCCGGGAATCTGAATCTCCCGTCTGCCGCTCTGTGTTTTCGGGGCTTTGGTGATCGTTTGATTGTTGACAGTTACCAGATTTTCTTCGACAGTAAGACAGCCGGTTTGAAAATCCACATGATGCCACCGCAGTGCGAGCAGTTCTCCACGCCGCAGGCCCAAACAAATCTCGATCATCAGCGGCAGATAAAGGGCAGTGTTTCTGGCACATTGCAGCAGAGTCTCCACTTCTTCCATGCTGTACACTTCCGGTTGGTAATGTTCCAGCTTGGGCAGCGTGAGATCGTCACAGGGATTCTTCGGAATCAGTTCCAGCATGACTGCCTTTTTCATTGCCGCCGAGAGATTCAACAAGATGTTTTTGATCGTTTTGGGCGAAAGCGGCTTTCCGGTTCTGGGAGATGCCTTTTGCAGAGAAAAGATCCATTTCTGAATGTCAATGTTTTTCAGTTGCTGCAAACAGGTGTCTCCAAATTGTGGAATGATGTACTTTTCCGTCTGATCGATGTAGTGCTGTACAGTGGTAGGGGAAAGCTGATTTTTCACATAGATCTCCAGCCACTGGTGCATGAAATCCCGAACCGTGATCCGATTGTCTTTGACAAAAGTTCTGGTTTCCAGTTCATGGATCATATCCCGCATGACTTTTTCTGCTTGTTTTTTCCCGCACTGAATGGTTTTGTAATAGCGTTTGCGTTTTCCGTTGGCAAAAGAGGATTCTTCTTCCACGATGACCTGATAGGTTGTGATCCCGGATTTGGTCGTCCGCTTTCGCACATGACCGGTATATGGCATAAAACCGCCTCCTTTGAAAAGTATAACAGAATGTTCTTCGGGCTTTTCTTGAAAAGGGCAGAAAAGCATTTAGTATTCTTCTGCAAACAGCATGGTGGCATAGGGCTTTTGGTTTGCATCATATTCTGCAATTACATAGATTTTCGCTGTGACCGGCGAAAACGGCACGGCAAACTGATAGTGTTTTTCATAAGGCGGCACTTCCTGACAATGCAAAACGATCTGCTGACTGCCTGCTCCGGAAAGTCGAAATATTTGCAGATAATCCTTTGGAACAGGCAGTTCTGCAATGCAGTTCCAGAGAAATAATTGCAGAAAAAGCGGTAGTTCCTCATGGATTCTTTTGGTCAGATAGCGGTTTTCTGAAAACATCAGCAGCACCTTCTTTCCACAAGTTTCTGTGCTTCTGTGGAAAATGGGATGTAGATATCCTCGCTGTATCCGTCCGAAGATGCCCAGACAGTGTGGATCCAGTCAGCATGGGAAAAAGAAAGGATCTCATAGAATTCCAAACCTTTGTCGAGCAGATAGGATTTCTCCTGTTTTTCTAAGAGAATTACAGAAAGGATATCACCCATGTCACAGTGATAGGTTTTTTCGATGTTTTCCATTTTCTGCACCAGATATGATTTGAGATCTGACGGCATTGCAGCATTTGAAATAGTTGCAATAGAGCGTAATTTTTGCATGATTTTCCTCCGATCTTGCTCTAAAAAAAGAGGCTCAGCGTCATGCCAAGCCTCCCGCAAACAGAATTTTTACTTACTCTTCTTAACCAGTGCCAGCAGCTCTACGCCGCAAGCGACACCCGCCAGAAACATTTCAATTGCAATCGGCATTGATATACTTCACCTCCTCCCGTTCCTGCATTTCGATGGCGATCCCGATGCCGCCGATCACCAGTGTCAGTACCAGTCCTGCGATAAATTCCTTCATGTCAAATTCCTCCAATTTTTCGTTTTGACTTATGCTTCACACTGTAACAGTGCTTTTGCCTCACTAAGTGCTTCTTCCATTGCCGCTGTGTCCATGAGCAGTTCTTCAATCTCATCCGGATCGTAGCCGACTTCCAGCAAAAGCTGGACTTCTTCTTCCGAAACGCCAAATGTGCCGCAGTACTCCAACAGCAGTTCTTCCCGTTCGTCCGCTTCCCACCATTTTGCATAGTTCAGGTAATTCCAATTGTACGGGTTGAACATGGTGTGGATGTAGTCCTGCATTTCAAATGTGCTCTTATGGAGATTGCCACTCGAAGATATTTTGACGATTTCACCCTCTGAAACATCGACTTCGCTGTACTTGCCATTCAGATTTACCTTTTTCAGAGCATTATCCAAAATGCTCTTTGTACTGGCGTAGATGTACAGCCCTAATGTGGGGAAATGATAAACTGTCAAAGGATTATTGCCTTTCACCAGAAACAGCGTATTGTCATTTCTCAAAATTGTAAAGACAAAACTGCCTTCCACAAGCTCTGCCATGCGTTTGATGTTTTCTGCGTCAAGGTTCTGTCCCTGTTCCAGAAGCTGCACGGCGATGTAGCTGTCGGTTTCGATCGGTGTCGTTGGGAGATGCTGTTCCCGGCGAAGCTCCCTGTCGTTGTACAGCACGCCGTTGTGGGCGAGGGCGAACGCCTCTTTGCCGCAGTGTCCCTCGAAAGGGTGGTTGTTGCAGTTTCGCTTCTCGCTGCCCTGTGTCGTGAACCGGGTGTGTCCGATGACCGCTCTCGTGTCCCTGGGAAAGAACAGCTTGACCTTGTGTGCCGGCTTGGGCTTTTTGTAGGTGATGATGCCGCTGCTCCGAACGTAGGCGATGCCCGTTGCGTCTGTGCCACGGACTTCCGCAGCGACAGAGAGGTAGTGTACCAATTTTTTCAGGACAGCGTTGCTGATCTTACCCTTGTAGTCTAAGAATCCAAACACTGCACACATGTTACATCTCCTCGCTTTCTGTTACCATTTCATTGACGTACAGTCTTCTCTCTTTGAGATACTGGATCAGTTCCGGTTCCCGAATGGAGCTTACAAATTCCGACCAGCTCATGGCATCGATACCTTCCTCAGACAAAGAAATCGCCGCATCACAGATGTGGTTGACCATCTGCAATGTGGCGATGAATGTGTTGTATTTGAGTGTCCCTCGGAACAGGCGAAATTCGATGGTGTGGTAGTTATTGAGATTGACCGCAACGTATCTGCCGTTGCAGCCGCTTTTCGCTTTCTCTAGGATTTGTTTGCCAGTCTTTTCAAAGCCAAATCTTGCACTCCAGCGGCTCATGTTGTAGCTGCTTCTGCGGCTGAACGTAAAGAGTTCATTCCAGTGCTTTTCCACAAAGAACAAAATCCGGCTGATGACATCTTCCTGTTCTGCTTGGTTGTCGCCAAAAGCATTGCGGTTGACGTGAATGTGCAGACCGCAAGTGCTAGTCTGATGAGAACGATAGCCCATGGAGACTGCTTCCCGGAGGAGTTCTTTCCAGTTCATTTCTTCTGTGTGATAATCCAGCGTCATGGGATGCGAAACGATCTCAAAGCCGTCTTCCAAGCTGCCGTCCGACTTGATGTAAATGTTTTCCTCGTGCACATTGGTGATGCTTTTGAGGCTGGCGGCGTTGTCATTGTCCTTACCGCCTTCATCCACTTCCAGTTCTACGCCGAAGTATCGTTTTCCGTTTCCGTAGAAAATGGGTGTGGGCTTGTAACCGTATTCCTCGATCTCGTCCTCAAACTCGTCGAAGCATCTTTCGCAGTAGGGCAGGTCGCCGTGCCAGCAGACAAGGCTTTCCGGAACGATCTGCCCGCAGGATTCGCAGCGGTAGTAGTGGGCATCGAAGCAGTCCTGACAAAGGCAGGTGTCTTCATCGGAAACGCTGTTCTGTTCCCAGATGGTTTCACCGCAGTGGTCACAGGTGACGCAGTGTTCCTCAACACAGTCATCGCAGAGCAGTTCATCGTCTACCGGTGTGCCCTCTCCCTCTGCAAGCACTCTTCCGCAGTAGTCGCAGATTCTTACTTCTTCTTCCATTTCAAGTTCCTCCAAAAACAAAAATTCTGGTAAGGCTGAAAGAATTTACCTTACCGGAATTATAATATATATTTGATTTTTGGGGTTGATACGGGTGAGAAAAGTGATGTGGTTTTCGCAGCTCATTTCCGAAAACAACTCGTTTTTACAAACTGAAAATCCAAAGTGTTATACTGATATTGCGGCTACAGAAGCATTGCAGCCGATAACGAAACGGGAGGAATTTTCAATGTCTCAGAAAAAACGAAAACCAAACGAATTTACAATAGGATATAAGGCAATGGTGACAGATTATTTGCTTTACGAGGATTGCTGCGACTATCATCTGAAACTGATTCTTGCGGTTTGGGATGGTGTGACTGTGCAAGAAGAGGTGAAATACTTTAGCTATCTGACCACATGGGGTAGCAGTCAATTCCGTGATTTGTGTGTGGATTTTGGCTTGCTGGCTTGTGCAAGGTCCGTATACTGCGATTTGAATCGTCTGCTGGGAGCCTATTGCATTGTGCAGTATTATCCGAAAAAGCATCAAATGCCGGAGGATAAAATTGACGAAGTCATGCCGGTGGTGTCGGATCGTGACAGAGAAAACAATTGGGATCATCTGCAATTTGCAGAACCATTTGCTCGTATTGCCGTGGCAGAAGAAAAAGCGGAAAGTAGCATACCGCTGGCAAAGTATGTAGATGATATCGAAGAAACATATTGGTTTTGCATCGATCATCTATGGCTGCACCCGAACATTCGGTGTATCTATCGAAAGAATATGCCGGAGCTTCCAATTCCCAGACATCCGGAACATGACAAGAAATGGATCTCGATGCGGAAAAGGGATTTTCCAGAGCATAATCTGTATGTTCCGGTCAAGGAGTATGACCTGCGAATGGAGCATGATGCGGAGTCGTACTATGGAAAGGAGCCGTTGCGGCGGAATCGGTAAGGGGAAGCTGATAGAGTAGGGAAGAAGTGAAAAAATCCGGTGAGGTTGGGGGGGAAAACCTTGCCGGATTTTTTATGTGATAGGGTTGAAATTTGTAAGAAAAGGCTTACTTTGCCGAAACCAATTTCAGGGAGTTATCCAGACCGTCCAGAACGGCGAATGTGGAGTCGTCAATTTTGGTGAAAGCTACAATGTTGTCGCTGAGATAATTGGTGCCGGAGTTTTCGATGTCTTTGCCGTCTATGATTAGGATATCATGGTTTTCGTCACTTTTTTTATTTAAGGCACCTGTATCAGATTCCTGATAGTCAAGATTCACCTGATAGATGGAATGATCCTCCGTCATGTAATATACTGCGTCTGCGTCTACAAAGAATATTGTCGTCTGCACATTAATGTTTGTCTTCATGAATTCAGAGTAATCTCCATTTGAAGTAAGCAGTTGTGTTGTCTTTACAATTTCGTAATACCCCTCGTTTTGCTTCAAAAAATAGTATTCGTTATTATATAAAAATGGATATTCAGTAAAGCCACTATAAGGGACTTCTCCGGAAGAAAGCTGTTCTCCTGTGCTCAAAGAAAAAATGCTATTTTGATATAGTACTTCGTCAGATGACGAGAAAAATAGATCAGCATCGCTGGAATCGTACTCTGTAGGTACTGCAACTTTCTTTGCTTCAATATCATAAAGACCAAGCCTTCCGATGTCTGCATACACTTTTCCATTAAACGGATTGACACCATAATTTAAGAAGTAGTTTTCATATTCTGTTTCAGATAGATCGAGCACTGTTTCCGATTGATCGGTATTCAAATCATAATACATGATTTGAGCCTTGTCCTGCATATAGTAGATTCTATTATTCACCGGATCATATTGAATCTTCTGTTTCCCATCATACTTGTTATAGTGTGCTAAAGATTTTACCTCGTAAGCTGTCGAATTGTCTGTTGTTTCCGTTGCCGTTTCTGTCGTCTGTTCCTCTGTTGCTTCCGTTGTGCACTCTGTCTCTGTCGCTTTTTCCGTGGTCTCTTCTTCGGATTCTGTTTCAAGTTCGGTGGACGCTTCGCTGCTCTCTTCGACTTCGGCGACGATGGCAGGCGTGGATACCGTTTGCTCCGGTTCATTTTTGTGGCTCATCAGATACCAGATGACCAATCCGGCGAGAAGCAGCAGCAGAATCAGGATTGCGATCAGGCAGCCAAGCGGCGACTTCTTCTTTTTGACGGCAGCATTTTCCGGATTTAGAGTGCCGTTAGGATTGTTTTGAAGTGCACCGTTTGCATTTTGCGGTGCAATCGTTCCGTTGGGATAAGCTTGTCCGTTCGGCACCGGCGGGACAGGATAGGGCTGTGCACCCTGAAAGGTAGCGTTCGGTGCTTGCTGCCGAGGATTCTGTCCGTTTGGATTTGCAGCAGGATTCGGCTGACCGGCGATTGCAGCATTCTGAGGTGCTGCAGTTCCGGGTGCAGCAGGTGAAAATGTTGCATTTTGACCTGCCGGATTCGGGCTTGTCTGAGAAGCATTTGGCGCAACCTGCTGCTGTTTCTGTGTCGGCGGTGCGGCGGCTTTTGCAGCGGGCTTCGGTGCAGCCGGATTCGCTGCTGCATTCACAGCCCCTGTTTTTTCCGCTGCCGCTGCGGGAAGTTTCCATTGCAGTGCGTCTGTAAAATACGTGACAACTTCTTCGGCTTTCTTTTTTTCTGTCGAGAATTCACGAATCAGTCTGCCAATGGCCTGCTGTACGGCAGCCTGTTTTGCTTTTTCGTCCTTTTCGTCTGCATCGATCAGAATCGAACCAATGTCGCTGTCGATGGCGTTTTTCACCAGATTGTGATCCGGAAAATCATTGCCCATCAGGTCATTGATATAGGCGTTCATTTTGGATTTGTTTTTCAGGATTTTCTTTCCGCCCATTTCCAGACAGTAGGCAATTCCCTCCGAAACCGAATCGAAATACTGGAACTTAGAGATAAATTTTTCTTTGCAATGGGGACAATGCTGCTTATCTGACAATTTTTCGTCAAACAAGTTCCATGTCTTATTGCATTTGCTGCACTTCATAATCAGATTCCTCTTTTCTCACATACTGCCGCCTTTTAGCGACATGTTGTTTTGTGTTTTTGTTTCCCCGGATAATCCGCACCAGGCACACGTTGCATAGGATTCCCCATGGTAGCAGGTAATCTTGGAACAGCGTGGACAGTGTAAAAAAGTTTTGGTTCCGCAAAAGGGACAGCCGTTATAATCGGGGGACGGGTGAAACGTTCCGTTCAAAACAGTTTCGTCGTAACCCTCCGATTTTGCTTTGCTCTCGTCAATCGGGAACGCCCATGTCAGTGCCCAGTGGTCTGGCTGCTTTTCGACTCGGATGCCGTATAAGCGCCGGTTGCACTGGGGGCAGCGTGCAAGAACAATGTGTGCCTCTTTGATCGCCATGTTTCTCACTCCTCTTCCCATTCGTTTTCGCTTTCGCTGATGATCTCTTCCGGAACTGCGTCATTTACTTCGCCGGCATTGTCGCTTTCTGCCGAATCCGGTTCTGCTGCATCCAGAGAGAATTCCTCTGGCTGTGCGGATGCGGTTTCTGTTTCACAGGCGGGAATGTGGGCTTCCTGTGCATCTTGCTGCGCTGTGATTTCCTGTGACCGGTCATCCTCTGAAACCGTGGGACAGATTGCAGCGTTGTCTTGTGTTTTCTCCTCTGTATCAGCAGCTTGCACCTGACCGGAAGCATCGTCTTTTTCTTCCCAGCCTCTTTGCACTGCTGCAATATCCCGTGTGACACCTGCCAGCTTCTGCTGCTGTTCAGAGAGCTTTTCCTCGATTTTACGTTTCTTTTCCAGATACCGCTTGATTTTTTCCTCGGTTTCCGGCGTTTCAGCCGATTGTGACAAAAGGCGCTGTATCTTTTCCCGCTGGAACTGCAATTCCTGAATGGTGTCCTGCAAATGCTTTTTTTGTGCAGTTAGCGTCTCCAATTTTGTGATCTGTTGTAAGGTTTGTTCGATAGCGGATAACTTCTGCACATCCAGAATCCCCGCAATGGAAACATCGTCATGACTGCCGGATTTGGAGATGTTTGCAAGATTGGCTTGCAGCATTTCTGTTCGCTTTCGGAAATTGTCGTGTAAAAAATCAAGTGCAACGTTGCGGTAAAAAGAGTGCAGCATCTCGGCAAATGTATCATCGATACCGTCCGTTCCTAGAAAAATGGCAACGGGAATCTGGTTGTCCCAGATGTGGCAGCGAAATTCACTGGCTGCATTTTTATCGCAAATGGAAGTGCAGCGGTTCAAATGGCAGTTCTCATCCCATGGAATCGGCTCGTCCATGGTCCCGTCCTCGTATAGGGCAACGCATTTCCCATCGCCGATGTGCAGACCGATGGCGTAGGATTTGCATAACCCGACCGCAATTAGAGTAGTACCGTAGGCTTTCTGTACGTGAGAATGCTCCTTTTGTATCAGGTCTGAGATCTCGCTTTCCGTATGTGCTCTGTAGTTTTCCTCGGTGAAAAATTGAAAGGTTTTCTGGTACTTTTCCGGCACTCTCTCCAGTTCGTTCGGCGTGAAAGGGGATTTGATCAGGTCATTTCTCACGGCAATATGCCATTCCGTAATGATGCTGTGGATCAGCTGTGTCACCACACTTTTTTTCGTTTTGGAGTCTGGAAACGGAAAGGTGATTGATTTTAGAAATTCCCGAATCTTATTGCAAGCGATCTCTGCGGCAAAGCGGGAACCTCGGTCGCTCCGGAAGTACTGCTTGCTGCCGTGACCGTCTGCCACAGTTGCAACGACACAGTCCGCATCCTGCAGATATTGTGTACTGTCCTGGCATACGGTATGGTTCAAGATATGCTGATAGCCCTTTTCTGAAACGGCAAATCCTTCGTACATCATCATTGTTTAATCCCATTCGTCATCATCATCGGAATCATCCGAACCCAGTATCATCGGTTCGGGCGATTCTTCGGTGCTTTCTATACTGCTGTATGCAGATTCCTTTTCTTCTTCCAGCATAACCTTTGCGGCTTCTGCCATCTGATGTTCCGCAGACGTAGAACGGACGTCTTTCACATCTGCCGGTGCTTCCGCAGAATCCTCGGAAACCGTTGCAGAGGTGCTTGCGATCTGTGAGGAGGTGACTGCAATGAAACGGATGATCTTTTTGAGGCTTCCAATGTCATTTACGGTAAACAGAAGTTCAACATTGCGAATTGCTTTTTTCAGCACTTCCCGGTTGGCATCTTCGCCGATTGCAATTGCAATTTTCAGCGCAGCCTGATACCATTTATTTTGCTGTAGCTTTTTCAGTGCGGTGAGGTAATCATCTGTTGGTTCGCCGTCAGAGAGGAGCAAGATGACCGGTGCATAAAATCCGGAGGATGCTGCGCCTCGGTCCATGAATCCATTTTTGGACAGCTTGTCATTCAGCTCCAGAAATGCAGCTCCCAGATCGGTCAGGCCGTTGGCGTCCAGCGGTTCCCAATCATCAAAGGCGTCCAGAGACATCAGAGCAGGCGTGACCCATTCACAGCCGGTGGAAAATTTCAACACGCTCAGTTTGATTTCGGAATCTGCCTGCGATTCGGAAAGATGCCGCAGATCCGGAATCAGTTCCTCGATTGCAGAATTGACGGCACCGATTTTTTTGCCCTCCATGCTTCCGGAGGTATCGATCAGGAAAAAGATCGGCATGACTCTTTTCGGGATGCTCTCTGCATTTCCCAGAAAACTGCTTAGATTTTCAGACATAGTCTAGTCTCCTCTTCTGTTATTTGATTTCCATATACTCATTTTTGATTTGAATGCGGATTCCCTTTTGAATCAGAACACGCTCTCCGGGAACGACAGTTTCATTGTTGATCCGCCAAGATTCGCCGGACTTGTTCATGAGTGCAATTTTGGTTTTGGTTTTATTCTGTACGACCTTTGCTGTAACTGTCCGGCATTCGTTTTGGTCGTAGCAATCTGTGATGTAGGCTGTAACAATCTCCTGCTTGGGGAAAATCGGAATGCGGAAATATTGTGTCTGGATCCAGCCAATGTGCGTGATCGGCTGATGACAGCACATACACGTTGCATTTTCAGTGGTATATCTGGTTTCTTTTCCGCAATTGGGACAGAGGATGACTTCCGACTGGAACCGAAGCAGATTTTGCAGCCACTCCTTTTCCGTGATTCCCATTTTGTCTTCGCACATGACTTCCTTGCTGAAAGCCTTGATAAAGGTATTCTGAATATATACCGGCATCTGCGGCCATCTCATCAGGAAGTTATTGTGCACGCCCTTTACCGGACGGTTGGACGCATCCTTGGGGTCGGCAATGAAAACAGGGGATTCGCCGTAATAGCGCTTCTGTCGTTGTTCCGTCATGACGGCCTTACTCTGCGTCTGCTCGCCCTCCAGAGGGTGGTTTCTCAACAGCAGCAGGAAAAGGACAACGGCAAGAGAAAACTGGTCAGTTCTTTTATCCGGCGTCTTTCTTCCTACAACGATAGATGGTGCCATGTATCTGCATTTTCCAGCAATCCCGGACTTTTCTCCAAACTGGGAAACGTTGTCGTTATCGCAGATCAGGACATCTCCGGTTTCAGGGTTCAGGAAGAAGTTGCCGTCATTCAAATCCTGATAGGAGAATCCACGATTATGCAGAATCCGGAAACTCTCTACAATGTTGATGGCTGCATTCAGCAGCGTGTGAACACTGGAAAAGTCAATCTTTCCGATCAGGAAATCAGAAAAGTCATAGTAGTTATCGGGGCGCAGTTTCATAATGTAGCCAAATGTATCGTAGTACATACGGGTGATGGCAACGGGCCACAGGAATGAGTCTGTGGGAGCCTGTTCCCGGATGTTGTTTTGCAGGTTCTTGCGAAATCCCTCCATGTCCTTTATTGAACCTTTTTTGTACCATTTCAATGCCATCTGGTTTCCGAGATAGTCCACCAGATAGACATATCCCTGGCCGCCCTCTCCTAATTTCCGGACGATTTGAATCGTTCCCATGTTATCATCTAATTCAATTTGCATTCCTGCTTGCAATTCAGACATTTTTCTATCTCCTTTTCCTTAGTCCTCCGCAGCGAGAATCCGGTCGATTTCCCGAATGATTTCCAGCCTGCGTTTCCGATTTTCATTCTCTGCATTCAGCTGATTGTATTTTTCCTCTAAAATATGTGCCTTTTCCATGTTGATGAACGAGGTGAATGCCGCAGTTTCCAGACTTTTTTGTAAGCTGATAATATCCTGCTTTACCAGATCCAAGAAAGGAATTTCAATGGAAACCGCATTCATGACCTGTTCGTTTAAAATGTTCTTCAGGATGCAGACATCCTGGTTGAACTCGCTCGGAATCTTTTCAATTGTTTTTCTGTAGTTCTGAAAGAACTGTGCATATGCTCTTTCTGTCAACTGGCTTTCAGCGGAATTTGGACTTTCCTGTAGTGCATGTTCCAGCAGCTGATTCAGCTTGGTGACTGCTGGATTTTCCTGAATGGCAAAGAGCGGAATTGCATTGGCATTTGCCGTTTCAACCGGTGGGAGTTGAGCCAGAAGGGTGTCCAATTCGGCGAGTGCATTGTTCGGATGCTTTTCACAGAAGTTTTGCAGATTGTGGTACAGCGGGCTGTTGACTGCGATCACTTCGTTTGTCACAGATTCCACCTTTACAATTGCATCGTTCAAAGAATTGCTTTGCGGGTCATTGTTGGAATTGATTTGCTGATGAAATAAGATCTGATAGTGCATCGACTGTTTGTCCGGCTGGATCTGCGGATTTTCTTCATCTGTAAACAGAGAGATGCTGTAGAAGTTGCGTCGGTCGTCATCAAATTTTTTATATCTTGCGATGTTTCCAAAGGGTGTGGAAATCAATATTTCAAACAGGCTTCTGGAGTAGCGGCGAATCAAGCTGTTATAATAGCCTTCCGGTGCAATTTTTCCGCATTGTTCGGAGATGTACTTTTTCAGTGCTTTCTCCAGCTCCTTGAAAAAAGGATGGGAAGGTGTCAGTTCCAGACCGGATTCAAATGCGGTTAAAATCTTCTTTTCGCTCTCACGATACTCTTCCACTGCCAAATGTACTACATTGTCGATAAACTCCTCGTACATCGCAGTAAATTTGCTGTCCCGTATGGATGCGTCAAATCGCTCCAAAACGCCTGCACCGGAGAGTTCCTCGTACTGTGCTCTTCGAATCTCGTCTTCAGTGATCTGATAGCGTACAGGGTCGATGCTTTGAATTGCATTTTTGCGTACTTTATCCGTGATTGGCTTGTTCTCTTTGCACTGCTGTACAATTTGCGTCCGGCACTCTGCCAGTGCGTTATGGATTCTCTGCCTTGCCGTTCTTTTTAGTTCGTCAACCAGATTGTCTATTTGCAATTCTATGCTGGAATTGCCGTCGATCTGATTTTCCTGTCGGAGTTCACTGAATAGTGCGAGCACATTTTCCTTTAAGTTGGCAATGCGCTGCTGCATCACTTGCAGGCGAACGGTATTGTTGTAGTCTTCAAGCAGGCTGCGGATGGTGTCGATGCCGTCTCCGGCAAGTCCTTTTTCTTTTAGGCTTTGTAAAATTGCACTTTGCGTATTGCCGTTGTCAAGTTCAATTCTTGCCCTTGCGGAGCCGGCCGTCAGGCGCTGTGCAATCAATGCCGTTGGCATGATTCTGTAATTTTGCAGTTCCTCTCGAATCCGCTGCAAATTATCCTGGAGTGTGGTTGCAATATCTGCACGGTTTGCGAAAACAAATAGCTTTTCCCCAATGGAAATGCCGTCATCGTCTTTGTCCACAGATTCAAAGAACTGTACCAGAGAATCATTGAAACTGGGGCGATCTGCATTGACAATTAAAATGACAGCATCCGATTTTTTCATCCACGCTCTGGTCTGGTCTTTGTGTAGTTGTGTCGGAGAATCGAAACCTGGGACATCATATATGATCGCATTTCGCATGGCGGAAAGCTTATCGGAGCGTATCACAATTTCCTTAACGGCAAGTGCTTTTGCAGGATTTTCGATGTATTCCTTTACCTCGGTTTCCAGTTCATGGTTAACAAAATGCAGAGATTCAGAACCGATCAGATTTTGAATGCTGCTCCGATTTGTGATGATTTCGAGGATGTCGTTATAGATATTTTTCTGTTCCGAACGCAAGGGTGGCAATTGTTCGGTTTCTTTGTCCAGCAATTCCTTTGACCATTCGCTCCAATGCTGCGGGTTTTCAATGCCGAGAAGGTTCAGCTTTCTGTGAAATTCCTCGTTGAACTGTGCATCGGAGTAGAAATCGACCTGTGCATCGTTCTCCGTGCCAAACCGGATGCTGGTTGCGGTGTATGTGCACCGTGCGTCTTTCGTCGGAAGAACATCATTCCCCATAAATGCGTTTGCAAAAGTACTTTTTCCGGATTTTTCAAGGCCAACAATGGAAATCTCAAAGGTATTGTTTTTTAGCTTTTCCTGAAAAAAAGTCATTTTTTTCAGAATTTCCCGGAGCTTTTGCTGATAAGAAATTTCAATTACCTCACTATATTTGGTATCCAATAGCTTTTGTACACAAGAAATCTCTGAACTCAGCCGTTCTAATGTTTCTTCACGATTCATCGATAGCTCGTCCTTTCTGATAAGCATATTTCTTCTCAAAAAAATTATTTTTCAAATGGTGAATACTATTAACCACCACTATCCTCATTATATCATATAATAGATATGATGTCAAATAATATTTACCATATCTTCAAATGAGGGAAACCAATATGTTCAAACTGAAAACCACCTTGGGCACCAACAATATCTGCGGACCGAATTTGATTCGGATCCGGCATGAAAAAGGGCTTTCTCAGCGACAGTTGGCAAAGAATCTGCAAATTGCCGGATATGATGTAGACCACCACTTTATCCGCCGCATCGAAAATGGAGAACGATTTGTGACAGATATGGAACTGGTGGCACTGGCAAAAGTGCTGCAGGTGGAGATCACGGACTTGATTGATCCGACAATTCCCGTGGCGGTGCAGAAAGATTCCCTTTGATTCTATTGTAGCAAATGAGCAGGACAAACGTCTGTCCGTTCAAAGAAATGTTACGGCTGTAATAAAAAAAGGACCGGCTTGTCATGCAGCCGATCCTTTCCGTTATGATTTCTTGGGAGTATATTTCCGAATTTCTGCAAAACACGTGTCACAGTAGCCTAATCGCTTTTCCCAATGCAGCTGCTGTTCCGGAACGACTTTGCCGCAGCTTTCACAGCGGCAATTGCCGGAAGCGTCTTTCCAGGGGTGGTGCAGCTTTAACATTCGCAAAAATCGAAGCTGCCATGTTCCTGGTTGCAATAATGCTCATAAGCCCAGACAAACTGCATCATGTCCATTTCGTCCTGGAAGTTCGCTGAAGAATACTTCATCAGCCGGTTTACATAGAGGTTTCCGGATTTCGGGGACTGATAGAGATAGATGGTAAGCGGTACAAAGCAGGCATTGTGCAGCTCACACAGATCGATCAGTTCATTGGGGTTGTCCTCTTCATAGAGCAGCCCAAGCGTCGCACAGAAGTGCTCGTAATCGCCACGCCCTACAGAGCGAATGCGGTTGATGTAATAGTCCCTGTGTACGATGTGTCCTCTGTCTATGATAGCAACGTAACAGTATAGTGTCAGTTCTTCCGGACGAAAGCGGTCTTTTTTCAGCTGGATCTTTTCGATAAATCCGGCACAGGGGCGATGCAGCTGCAGTGGCGGAAAACGGCGGTAGTTTTGGAATAATGCCGGAATCTCCCGTTTTGCCTTTTGATAAGAAACGCTCTTTATCAGCATGAGATCTCGTTTCAGCTGCAGACGCTGTTCCCTGATCTCCGGAGCAAGGTTTGCCATATCTTTCTCAGTGCAGTAGGTTTCCGGCTGAAACCAGCGGATCTTCTCGTAGCAGTCGTCCAGTCCGAAAGCAATTTTCAGATCTGTATCGCTAAGAGGTGTGATGCTTTCAAAGCCACGGTCTGAAGAAAGGACAGCGGTGCAAGGTGTTCCAATGGCATAGTCGAGTTCCAGCACGTAGTCATTTCGATGTTCTGTTCGATCGGAAAACAGGTCGAACTCCTCGCAGAAATTCTGGAATGCTTCTCGTCCGTTGGTAAAGGGCTTGTTGAAACATTTCTGATGTTCGGAAATTTTGCCGTTGACCGCCAGTGCAGCGGTTACTGTAACACTGGGATACGGTTTTTCCACTGTCTGAATGTCTGTGATGATGCCGATAAATGTGCCGTCTGGGTAGTTGCAAGTGTCTTTCATTGAAAAAATCTCCTTTGTATTGATTTGCAGTTTTTTCTGCCTTTATAGTATACCATGCTAAAAATCCATTTTGTAAAAACGACTTTGCAGGAGGCGATCGTGTGACGGAAGAAGAATTGTACGCAGGTGCAGGTGAGGTTACCAGAAAGTGTTTGGATGACATTCTGGAATCGGAATATGGCTTTGTGCAGGACGATGAGGAAACTTATACGTCGGAGTACCTGCTGACCTATCCGTGCAAAACATTTGCAGAGGGCTTGACGGATACGCTTTTGCAGCATGGATTCTCCGGACAAGCAGACGATGCCAAAGAAAAGATCGCCTATATCCGGGAATGCTGTAAGCAGCGAGGGGTAACGCTCAATCCGGAAGTTATCAAAAGCTGGTTCTGCGGAACTCGTCCTAACAGCGGCGAACGCAGCCGGGACAGTCTGTTCCGGCTCTGCTTTGCACTGGGATTGAACGACCGGGAAACGGCTTCTTTTTTTCAGAAGGTGTACTTTTCCTGTCCCTTCAATTTCCGCAGTGCAAAAGAAACAGTGATCTGGTACTGTCTGCGAAATGGACTGGGATATCCGGAAATGCTGTCTCTGGCAGAGCAGGCGGAACAGCTGATAAATGGGGAAAGTACGGCAGAGGAAGAAATGTGCTATGAACAAACCAGCCAGCTGGAAAATGCACTGCTGCAAGTTGGTTCCACGGAGGAACTGCTTTGCTTTTTCCGGGAAAACCGTCTGGATTTTCAGATGCCCAGAAAGACTGCCGTTCACTATGCGAAATGCCTGATACAGGAAGCCACAGAACTTGCCCAAAATGCAATTGCAGATCAAAATGAAATTTCCCACCAAAAGCAGAAGTCCGGAAATGTCGATCTGCTGCTGAGTGTGATCTTCGGGGAGAATATGCGGACTTACCAGAAAAAGAGTTCCTTTTCCAAAGAGGCTGTTTTTCCGGAATTGATACGTTCTG
>ERZ506982.206-NODE-206-length-32831-cov-9.09897_pt1 | contig 32831 bp, 31 predicted proteins | sample MGYA00512886_ERZ506982 | MGnify/ENA metagenome assembly ERZ506982 | reverse complement strand
AGCTTGCTGAACGCTCTGGCCTGCCACAGTCTACCATCTCCTCGTGGTATAAAAAGTCTATGACGCCATCGTTTGCATCGCTTGAGAAGATATGCGATGCTTTTGGGGTCACATTGTCGCAATTCTTTGCTCAGGATGACGTTTGCGTGGCTCTGACTCCCGCACAGCGTGAGATGTTGGATAAATGGAATTGCCTGACATCGGCACAGCAAGCAGCTTTGGCCGCACTCATGGACACGATGAGATGATATGAATGGATAAATAAGCTCTTGCGGCAAAGACTGAGTTTCCACCTGTACGCCCCGGCATCTTTTCGTTACAATGGCCTTGTACTTAAGGTCATTAGGCATTGAGGACGGAGCAGAGCAGGCACGGGCGAGAAAGGAGGTCAACCCCCTTCTTCGTTCTGACTAAGACTTGAAGTATGTAAAAAACTGGACATCAAGAAGAACGTAATTGCCTTTCGGGGCGGTTGCGTTCTTTTTTGTTGTCCCAAAACACGAAAGGAGCCGTTACCATGAGTGACAGCAACAGCATGTGGCCGTTTCAGGAGATCAGCGCGGAGGAAGGTCTTGACATTAACGAGATCTTCGGCACCGGCACATCCAGCGGCGCAGCAGCACCCGAAGCCAATCCATTCCAGGTACCCCAGCAGGCCGTTCCCGCACCGGAGGCAGCAACGCCTCACGTGGAGCAGCCGTCTACATCCCCCGCAGCGTCCCAAGCGGAGCAGGCCCCTGCGCCGCAGCCCACGGCAGTGACCATACCTCCCGCGACGATCCCCGCCGTAGAGCCTGTACCCAGCAATCCGTTGGAAGCAGCTTTCGAGGCAAAGACCGTGGAGAACGCAAAAGCCAGTCTTTTTGAAAAGAAGCCGGTCTTTTGCCATAAGAGCGCAAAGGAGGTCATTGAAGATCCTACCATGACGTTTGAGGAGCTTCGTATCCGTAAGTCAGAGGATTTCCTTGACTTGGAGGAGGGCAAAAATGTGTCGTGGTCGGTGGAGTATGGCACTATCCGCAAGGACGTCAAAGACCCCAAGGGAACGACCATCATCTCCATGAAGGAGTCCATCGAGCGTTCCCGTGAGTTCCTGGACGCACTCAAAAAGGCCAAGGACAAGAATCCGGACTGCATCGTGCGTCCCAAGGTGACTATGAAGAATAAAGGCACTGCCGCCTACAAGGGAACATTTCCCACCGTAGAGGCCGCCCGCAATTCGGACAAGGTCATCTGCCTGATCCCCGGCAATGACGGTCACATCTATGAGATGCACAAGACCGAGCAGGGTGAATTTATCGCCCCAAAACACAAGATCATTGATTTTCAGGCGGTTGCGGCCGGGTTTACCCCGACCCTGCCCCTGATCCCGCTGTCACTGATGCGCCAGATCATCGCCTTCTTCCGCTCCTTCATGGCAGAGCATGGACAGGAGTATGAGGCGCTGGTGCTGATCTATTGGGACAAGTGGAAGGAGGAATACCTCGCCTAGTCGGCTCAGCCGCAACCAGACGCACCTGATGGCGAACTCCATCTACATCATCGACGACGCAAAGCAGCGTCAGAAAATGACAGAGGAGTTCTATTCCGCCGTCAAGAAGGAGATCGCGGAGTATCAGGAACGCGCCGACTATTTTATTAAGAGCGGCTGTCAGAGCCCCAGCGTCATGGATCGTTGGGTGCTGAAGATCCAGAGTCTGGAGGGAAAGAAGCAGCACTATGAAGACGTGCTGCGCCGTGAGCTGGATGGGCTGGACGATGATTTCGCCACCCTGAAGCTCTTATCACAGGAGCTGTCCTTCCGTGCCCAGACGATTCGGGCAAAGAAGGCGGCGTAAAAAGTGAACCAAAACCCTTAATGGTGTTTTGAGCAAAGAAACGGTGTAACCCCATTTGTGGATTTACACCGTTTCTTTTTTCAGTACGCCATAATCTTATCTACATACAAAGGTCTGTAAATCATTGTGACCTCCTCTGTCTGTGGATGATATACCGCAATTTTGTCAAAAGCCAAAATGTTTTGCGATTATAAGCTACAAAACATTTGGGTGGCTCGTGATGTTGCGGATTTTTAGCCTACGGGGTAAAGGATGCACGTCCTCTTTCGGTTTGTTGTGAGAAGCATTTTAATCCTCCGGTCAGATGCAGACATGCGCTGGCTTCATTCAAAACTTTTGCCTTGCAGGGCTGCCGCCTTAGCGCGTAACGAGCTCTTTTTGTGCTGCTTTCTCCCAAAAATAACGCATTTGTGGTATATTATCAAGTATATAGGACAGAAGGCAACTTGAACTAATCACCGCTCAACAGGAAAGGCGGCACAGCTATGTGCATTGTATTTCTTATGGACAGCGATCAATGTGTGAAGTTTTTTCCACCCATTGCCGGACATGGGCTATATGGCCGGCATAGGGATATTCTGCGCCGTGTCCATCAAAAAAGATCACTGTTATAAAAATTTCCGCGAACAAGACATGGCATAAGCCGCTGTCTTGTCGCGGATTTTCGCTTTTTCGGTGCAGAGGGCCTCCGTTTATGATGAGGTTCTGAATGTTTGCATAGGTATCTATCTGAAATAAACTGGAGGAATTGAATATGAATATGAACCACAATGCAAAGGATCAGGTCCTTTCTCTGCTGCAGAGCTACCGCGCCACCAAGCGCAAGATCGAACAGCTTCGCTATGAGCTGGAGCATCCGGCCAGAGTGACGCCGGATGAAATGATTGAGGCCATGAATTTCGCCAAGGGGGATGGCGAGGGTCGGCCCTCCGGCAGTGTGTCCAACAAGACGCTTTACATCGCCATGAACTTCCAGAGCGCGGCGGATGAGGCAAATGCCGCTTTGACACACGATCTGGTCAGCCGCCTTGTACCGCTGGAGCAGGAGATCAACCGTCTGGAGCACTATGTGGCACTTCTGGAACCGCGGCAGACCGAGGTTATTCGGAGGATCTTCTTTGATAGTCAATCTCTGCCGGAGATCTGCAAGGAAATGGGGTATAGCACAAAAACCGTTCGTGCTATTCGGAACCATGCGATTGAAGAACTTGCTGCCATGTATGAGTTTGCCGCAGGAGTAATCTAATCGATTTTCCCCCTTTTTCCCGCAAAGTTCCCTCGGTTTTCCCCGTATAAGGCTCTTGTAACTTCCCTCATAGTCATGGTATGATTGAAGCTGTCAAGAAAGAGCAGACACCCCCGACAGGGGGTGTTTGCTTTTTCCACCTTATAATACTGAACATTTGCAGGAGGGAGTACCATGATCCGAACCAGAACGATTCGTGAGGCGGCAGCCTATTTCAAGGAGACAGACCCCGATACCTGTCTTACCGAAACAGCTATCAGGACGCTGCTCCGTACAGGTGCGGTTCCCAGTGCTCGCATTGGAAAAAAATATCTCGTGGCAATTGAAGCTTTAGAAGAATACCTGTCAGGGGCAATTCAAAAAACAAAGGCATACACCCCTGCCAGCAAGCCGGAAAGGTGTTGGAAGATTCAGTAATATACGGCATCGCTAAGCATGACCCCTTGTTTTTTGCCATACGCATTTAAAATAATTTCTTGTGTTACACCGTGTTCAGCGATATAATGCGGTTATGTATCACAAGGCGTTATTGAAAGGAGAACGCCACATGGCAACAAAAGCAAAGAAAAAATATACTTACCTGACAAAAGCAATTCAACTTCCAGATGGAACACGAAAATACATCCGTGGGAAAGACCAGAAGGAACTGGAAGAAAAGGTATTAAAGGCGCAGATTATGGTCAACGCCGGAGTGGATATTTGCAGCGAGGAGACCTTCGGACATTTTGCCCAGATGTGGTATGACATCTATAAAAAGCCGTACCTCCGGGAAAACAGCCAAAATGCCATCAAGTATGTTATGAACCAGCACATACTTCCGTATATCGGTGGCTATCGTCTGCGAGACATCTCTCCCATGCAGATTCAATCCATCATGGCAGCCCTTTCTGACAAAAGCAACTCTCTCCAGTCAAAGGTGCTGATTGCGCTGAGAAGTATTTTTAAGGCGGCACAGGAAAATGGCTTGGTTGCAAAATCTCCAGTCAGCAGCATGCTGAAGCCAAGTGGAAAAAGGACCGCCGAAAAAGTCGCATTGACTCCGCAGGAAAGTGACTTGCTCCTCCAGCGGGTCAAAAATGAGCGGGCCTATACATTTCTCCTGATTGCACTCCAAACCGGAATGCGTCGAGGCGAGATCGTCGGTCTGCAATGGAGCGATATTGATTTTGAGAGCAGAATGATCCGTGTTCGCCATAACGCCGTATTGGGCCGCTACGAAACGACCGTCAGTGAACTTATGAAAACCAAAGCTGGCAGACGGGATATTCCTATGTCAAATGAGGTCGAAGCATGGCTACGCAAGCAAAGAGACCGCAGTTCCTCAAAATTTGTTTTGTCTCTGAAAAGCAAAAAAGTGATGACGCTGTCTGCCTTCCGTAGTATGTGGAAGCTCATTGAGCGCGAGCTGCCGGAAACCCATATAACTGCCCATATTCTCCGCCACACTTACATCACCCGTCTTTTTGAAGCTGGATTGGACGTAAAGGAGATCCAGTATTTGGCTGGACACAGCACGATGGACATGACGCTGAGTGTTTATACCCACTATGATCGTAAAAATCGGGAGCAACAAACTGCGGAGAAGGTCCGGCGGGCATTCTGCAAGGAAGCTGTCTAAAAAGTTTGCAACAAACGACTCTGCCTAAAAAGCCGCAAACCCTTGTGGCACAACGGATAGAGGGCCGAAAAAATTTGCAACACTTTTGCAACAAGAAGCCCCGAAATTACCCGAAAATACCCCAAAATACCGCAAGCAGAGAGGCTCTTTTCTTCCAGAAAAAGGCAAAGAAAAAACCTCGGAACCATTGTGATTCCAAGGTTTTTTCGTGGTGGAGACTGCTGGACTCGAACCAGTGACCTCCTGCGTGTGAAGCAGGCGCTCTAACCAGCTGAGCTAAGCCTCCATATTCGGCAGCCCGAGACGGATTGCCGAAGTGGTGACCCGTACGGGACTCGAACCCATGTTACAGCCGTGAAAGGGCCGTGTCTTAACCACTTGACCAACGGGCCGTGTTTGTTGTGTCGAGGGTTACCGGAGAGATGCTTTCGCATCTCTCCGGTTCTGGTAGCGGCGACTGGATTTGAACCGGTGACACTGCGGGTATGAACCGCATGCTCTAGCCAACTGAGCTACGCCGCCATGTCGTCCTCGACAGGCACGAGTTACTATACCATATAGACCTGCCGTTTGTCAACAGCTTTTTTGCGGGTTCGGGAGAAAAAAGGGAAAAGGGTGCGGCGGCTGTGCCGCCGCACCCTTTCGAAGATCTTTTGCGGAGCTTACACGCCCGGTACAGCCGAGGTGCAGGCGCTTAATACATACCCATGCCGCCCATGTCGGGTGCGGCAGGAGCCGGAGCGGGGGGCTGGGGCCTGTCGGCCACCAGAGACTCGGTGGTCAGCACCATGCCGGACACGCTGGCGGCATTCTCCAGCGCGCTGCGGGTCACCTTGGCGGGATCCACGATGCCGCTGGCGATCATGTCGCAGTACTCCTCCTTGTAGGCGTCGAAGCCGAAGCCGTTCTTCCCGGCGCTGCGAACCTTCTCCAGAACCACGCTGCCGTCGATACCGGCGTTGGCTGCGATCTGGCGGATAGGAGCCTCCAGTGCCTTGGCAACCAGCTGCACGCCTACGCGCTCGTCGCCCTCGGTGCTGTTCAGCAGCGCGGTGACGGCGGGGATGACGTTGACGTAGATGGTGCCGCCGCCGGCCACGATGCCCTCCTCAACGGCGGCCTTGGTGGCGTTCAGGGCGTCCTCGATGCGGAGCTTCTTCTCCTTCATCTCGGTCTCGGTAGCGGCGCCCACCTTGATGACGGCTACGCCGCCGGCCATCTTGGCCAGACGCTCCTGCAGCTTCTCCTTGTCATACTCGCTGGTGGTCACGCCGATCTGGGCGCGGATCTGAGCCACACGGTCCTTGATGGCCTGGGGATCGCCCATGCCGTCCACGATGATGGTGTTCTCCTTGGTGACCTTGATCTGGCGGGCGCGGCCCAGCATATCAAGGGTGGTGTCCTTCAGAGCCAGACCGAACTCCTCGCTGACGACCTGACCACCGGTCAGTACGGCGATATCCTGCAGCATCTCCTTGCGGCGGTCACCGAAGCCGGGGGCCTTGACGCACACCACGTTCAGCACACCCTTCAGACGGTTGACCAGCAGGGTGCTGAGGGCCTCGCCCTCCACGTCCTCGGCGATGATGAACAGCTTCTTGCCGCTCTGGAGCATCTGCTCCAGCAGGGGCAGGATGTCGCTGATGACGGAGATCTTCTTGTCGGTGATGAGGATGTAGGGATCGTCCACCACAGCCTCCATCTTCTCCATATCGGTGGCCATATAGGGGGTGATGTAGCCGCGGTCGAACATCATGCCCTCCACGACCTCGGAATAGGTCTCGGCGGTCTTGGACTCCTCGATGGTGATAACACCGTCGGCGGAGACCTTCTCCATGGCCTCGGCAATGAGCTTGCCGATGGTCTCGTCGCTGGAGGAGACAGTGCCGACGCGGGCGATATCGGCGGTGCCGTTGACCTTCTGGCTCTGCTCCTTGATGGCGCTGACAGCGGCCTCCACGGCCTTGGCCATGCCCTTCTTCATGACGATGGGGTTGGCGCCTGCGGCCAGGTTCTTCAGACCCTCGTGGATCATGGCCTGTGCCAGCAGGGTGGCGGTGGTGGTGCCGTCGCCGGCCACATCGTTGGTCTTGGTGGACACCTCGCGCACCAGCTGTGCGCCCATGTTCTCAAACGGATCGTCCAGCTCGATCTCCTTGGCGATGGACACGCCGTCGTTGGTGATCAGGGGCGTACCGAACTTCTTATCCAGTACCACGTTGCGGCCCTTGGGACCCAGCGTGACCTTTACAGTATCCGCCAGCTGATTGACGCCGGCTTCCAGTGCCTTGCGGGCCTCATCGCCGCGCTTGATGATCTTTGCCATATCTAAATGCCTCCAAATTCGATTGATTTACCGGGAAACACGCAAAATCAAATCATTTTTGCCGCGGCGTGTACGTGGCAAAAATACGTTGACCCCGCCGCCTTGGGCGGCGTCCGCCAGTGACCGACGTCAACTGGCGAGGGGGATATACAAGGGGGATACCATCCCCCTTGTAAGAGTCACTCCACGATGGCCAGAATGTCGCTCTGCTTGACGATGATGTACTCCACATCCTCCAGCGTCACCTTGGTGCCGGCGTACTTGTCGGTGATGACCTTGTCGCCGGCCTTCACGGACATCACCACGGTCTTACCGTCCACAGTGCCGCCGGGGCCCACGGAGATCACCTCTGCCACAGAGGGCTTTTCCTTGGCGGAGCCGGTCAGGATGATGCCGCCCTTGGTGGTCTCCTCCGGCTCGGTCATCTTCAGCACCACGCGGTCAGCAAGCGGTGTCAGTTTCATAGCTGCTTCCTCCTCATATACTAAATATTGAAAAACTAAGTCAGCGTTAGCACTCGATATCTATGAGTGCTAACGCTGCTTATCATACCACACTATTCATGATTTGCAAGGGGGAAACAGGGAAAATTTGAAAAATTCACAAAATGTTCAACTCAGGCTCGGCTCCCGTGCGGTGCGGTTGCAGCTGCACCCGACGGGGCCGAAGAAATTCAGCTTCTTGTCGGCCAATTTGATGGTCACGTCCTGATTGGTGATGCACTCGCCGTCCAGACAGGTGACGATATCCGGCTTGTCCGACTGGATCCGGATGACCTTGGGCGTGGAGCAGTGCGCCGCGTGGGGGAACTTGTGATAGTCGCCCTTGGAGTAGGGACCCACGAATTTCAGGAACGTCCGGCGGTTTACGGCCTTGACCACCAGCGTGTTCAGCACACCGTCGTCCATCCGCGCCTCCGCCACGGGCATAAAGCCGCCGCCGTAGTACCGGCCGTTGCACACGGCCACCAGCGACCAGTCGCCCTTGACCGCCACATCGTCCAGCGTTACCGTCCAGTGGGAGCCGATGCCCTTGAACAGGAAGTTCACCGCCAGCGAGTAGATGTAGCTGCTCTTGCCGTCCAGCAGGGGGCTTTCGCTGTACTTATGTACGTCCCGGGCCACCCGTGCGTCGATGCCGGAGCAGGCGATGGTCAGGGCAATGCGGCCGTTGACGTCGATGGCGTCTATGGGGAACTGGGGGCCGTCCCACAGGTTCTCCGCATCCCGGAACTTCTCCAGATCGTCGCCGAAGTTCTTGAGAAAGTCGTTGCCGGTGCCAACGGGGATGACGGTCATGGCGGCGTTGTCGTAGCCGATGATGCCGTTGGCCACCTCGTTGACGGTGCCGTCGCCGCCGCAGGCATAGAACCGCAGCTCCTCGCCGCTGTCACACATCCGCCGGGCGATCTCCGTGGCGTGGCCCTGCTTCTTCGTCAGGATGCACTGGACGTCCAGATTGTGCTTTGTCCGCAGCGCATCCGCCATATCGTATATCTTTTGGCGGCTGTCCGCCTTGCCCGCAGTGGGATTGATGATGAAAACGTGCTTCATCTTGGGTTGCCTCCTCGAGCCAAGCAAAAGTTTAAGAATTCATTAGCATTGTACCATGGCGGCAGAAAAGAAAGTGAACAAATTGAAAATTAACGGCCGTTTCGCCGGATATCGCCGCCGTTCACACGTTGCCGTACATGAAAACGTCGCATTTGATCATGCCGTTGTACAGCTTGCGCTTCTTGTCCGCCGGCCGGCCGAAGGCCCGCTCGAACTCCGTGTGGCTGCTGAGCACCAGCGTCCGCCAGCCCTCCGGCAGGGTCTTCCACACCTTGCCCAGCATCCGGTACAGCTCCTCGGCCTCCTGCCGCTCCAGCAGCCGCTCGCCGTAGGGGGGATTGGTCACCAGCTGCCCGTATTGGCTGTCCCGGCGGAATTTGGCGGCGTCTGCCACCTCGAAGCGGATGCAGTCGTCCACGCCGGCCTTCCGGGCGTTGTCCCGGGCAATGTCCACGGCGCGGGGGTCGATGTCGCCGCCCCAGATGTCGTACTGTCCGTGGAACTCCTTGTCCTGCGCCTCGTCCGCTGCGTCCATCCACACCTGACCGGGCAGGAACTCCCACCGCTGGGCATCAAACCGCCGATCCAGACCCGGGGCGCGGTTCTTGGCGATGAGCGCCGCCTCGATGGGAATGGTGCCGCTGCCGCAGAACGGGTCGCAGAACGGGTCGCGCCCCCGGTAGCGGCTGAGGGTCACCAGTGCCGCCGCCAGCGTCTCCCGCAGCGGCGCCTCCACGCCCACGGCCCGGTAACCCCGCTTGTACAGTCCCTCGCCGGAGGTGTCCAGACAGATGGCGGCCTCATCCTTGAAGATGGAGAACCGCACCTGATACTTCACGCCCGTCTCCGGGAACTGCTCCAGCCCGTAGGCGGCCTTCAGCCGCTCCACCATGGCCTTTTTGATGATGCTCTGGCAGGCGGATACCGCGTGGAGCTGGGAGGAGATGGCGTAGCCCTTTACCGGGAACGCCGCGTCCCGGGGGAGATAGTCCTCCCATGGGATGGCGCGCACACCCTGAAACAGCTCCTCAAAGCTGAGGACGGGGAACTGCCCCAGCACCAGCATCACCCGTGCGCCGCAGCGCAGGTTGATGTTCAGCCGCGCACAGTCCGCCATGGAGCCCCGGCACAGGATGCGCCCGTTCTCCGCGCGGACATCCTGTAAGCCAAGGCGTTTCACCTCGTCGGACACCAGCTTTTCCAGCCCCAGCAGGCAGGGGATCATATATGTTACCATAGTCGGCGTACCTCGCTCGTTCAAATTCGTACCCATCAGTATACCTGACTTTCCGCCGCTGTGCAACCCGCTTCGCCGGAAAAATCCTGTGGCATTTTCGGAGGGAATCCGTTATAATGAGGAATGTAAACCTCAGGTTGCGCGGGTTTTTTCAAAAAATTGACCGCCGCAACCTAAAGGTGATAGACAAATCCGGCGAACGTGCTACACTGTCGGCAAGAGGAACGGAGGAACGAGACTATGTCATTTGGAGAACAGCTTGCATCGGTGCGCCGCAGCAGCGGCCTGACACAGGAGCAGTTTGCCGAGCAGCTGCAGGTCTCCCGTCAGGCGGTGAGCAAGTGGGAGTCCGGCCGTGGATATCCGGAGATCGAGAAGATCCTCTATATCTGCAACCGCTATCAGGTGTCCATCGCCGATATGTTCGCCGAGGAGGCGCCGCCCCCCGCGCTATCCGCCGCACCGGATGTGCCGGCCGTACAGGAGCAGCCCCTGCCGCGGGAGAGCCTGCACACCGCCATCTCCGCATTTCTCACCAACCTGTCCCCCAAAAATAAGTGGCTGGCCGCAGGCGTATTGGTGGGCGTGGGCGCCCTCAGCGGACTGATCGGCCTGTGTCTGAAAGGAGGAAATACGGATATGTCCACCATTGTCTGGATCGCCGCCATCGTCATTTTCGGCGTGGTGGAGGCGGCTACGGCGGGCCTTACGTCCATCTGGTTCGTGCTGGGCAGCGTGGCGGCCCTCATCGTCGCCATCTGCAACGGCCCTATCTGGCTCCAGATATCCCTGTTCTTTGTGGTGTCCATCGTCACGCTGGCCGCCACCCGCCCGCTGGTGGCCAAGCTGATGAAAAAGGACATCAAGCCCACCAACGCCGACCGCGTGCTGGGCGGTCTGGCCCGGGTCACGGAGCGCATCGACAACGATGTGCCCACCGGCGCCGTCTACATAGACGGAAAGACGTGGTCTGCCCGCAGCAGCAGCGGGGAGAGCATCGAGCCTGACACCATGGTGCGTGTCGTTCGCATGGAGGGCGTCAAGCTGTATGTGGAAGCGGAAAAGGAGGCGTAAATGCCCTACTTTGTCAAGGGACTTCTGGTGGTCCTCGCCTTTGCCGTCACACGCATCATCCATCTGATCCGCAAGCACAGAAAAGGAAAGAAGTACAACAAGGAAAAAGAATAGTATAAGGAGGAAACTACTATGCCGTATTCCATCCCCGGTACCATCGCCATCGTCATTCTGGTCATTCTCGTTCTGGTGGTCATCGTCAGCTGCATCAACATCGTCCAGCAGTCCAAGGCCTACGTGGTGGAGCGTCTCGGCGCCTTCCACAGCGTATGGGGCGTGGGTCTGCACTTCAAACTGCCGTTCATCGAGCGGGTGGTGAAGAAGGTCAGCCTCAAGGAGCAGGTGGCGGACTTCGACCCCCAGCCGGTCATCACCAAGGATAACGTCACCATGCAGATCGACACGGTCATCTACTTCCAGATCACCGACCCCAAGCTGTATACCTACGGCGTGGAGTATCCCATGAGCGCCATCGAGAATCTGACCGCTACCACCCTGCGTAACATCATCGGCGAGCTGGAGCTGGATCAGTCCCTCACCAGCCGCGATACCATCAACGCCAAGATGCGCTCCATTCTGGACGAGGCCACCGACCCGTGGGGCATCAAGGTCAACCGCGTGGAGCTGAAGAACATCCTGCCGCCCCGCGAGATCCAGAACGCCATGGAAAAGCAGATGAAGGCCGAGCGCGAGCGCCGCGAGTCCATCCTGCAGGCTGAGGGCGAGAAGGCCAGTAAGGTGCTGATCGCCGAGGGCGAGAAGCAGTCCACCCTGCTGCGGGCGGACGCCGCCAAGCAGGCCCGCATCATGGCCGCCGAGGCAGAGGCACAGTCCATCCTGAAGGTGCAGCAGGCCATGGCGGACTCCATGCGCCTGCTGAACGAGAACGCGCCCAACGATCAGGTCATCAAGCTCAAGGCGCTGGAGGCGCTGCAGAAGGTGGCGGACGGCAAGGCCACGAAGCTCATCATCCCCAGCGAGATCCAGAGCCTGGCGGGTCTGGCGGCCAGCGCCAAGATGCTGGTGGAGAACGACGCGCCCGCTGCGGAGTAAGCCTATGGCAAAGACGGAACGCTTTGAAAAGGTGTACGAACAGGGCGTTTTCAACGGAAATGAGATCTGGGTGGACACCGAGACCGGCGTGCAGTATCTCTATCACTCTGCGGGCAATTCCGGCGGGCTGACGGTACTGGTGGACGCCGAGGGCAAGCCCCTGCTGTACCGCAAGACGCCGAACGCACCGGAGTTCTGACGGAGAAAGGAGCCTGACTATGCTGCAATTCCTGTTCTTTGGCACACGGATATGCCTGTTGAATTTTCACACGATGTGGGCGCTGCCCGTGCTCGCCCTGGCCGCGCTGCTGGTATTCCGGCTGTTTTGGGGCGGGAGACAGCCCTGCAAGGGGCTTATGTGGGTGCTGCCCGCCGCCTATGTGCTGGCGGGTGTGGGCAACGCCTTCCTGCTGGCGGCGGACAACACGGCGCTGGTCAGCCTGGCCTCGCTGCTGTTCCGGCTGGAGCCGGTGCTGCTGTTCGCGTGGCTGGGACTGCTGACCGGCACGGTGATCGCCGCCCTGCTGCCCAAGAAGGAGAAAAAGGAGACGGGCAACGCCTGACGCGGCGCTGCCCCACGGGACGCGAGGGCGCACTGCCCTGCTGTCCCGCAAGCCTGAACCTGAAAAGGAGCTGAGATATCCCATGTACTATCTCTTTGCCGGCGGCTTGCAGCCCCAGTCCGCCCCACCGGCGGACGGACGGGGTGTGCTGGCCATCCTTACGCCGCAGGAGGCGCACAGTGCGGCGCTGCCCGCCGGACTGTCCGTGCCGGCTGCGCCTGCCGACCCGCATGAGTCTCAGTTCTGCTGGCTGCACATCGACCGCACCGGCGTCACCGGACACCTGCGCACGCCGCCGCGTCCCAATCAGCCCGCCCACCGTCTGGGCTTTGCATGGACGGGCGGCGGTCTGCTGGTGGTGGATCACGACAAGGCGGCGGCGGACTGCGCCGCCCACCTGACGGAGCAGGGCGCGCCGCTGCCGGACGGCCCGGACAGCTTTCTGGTGGCGCTGCTGCTGTACCTGATCCGGGACGACCTGCCCTACATCCAGCAGCTGGAGACGCGGCTGACCGATCTGGAGCAGGCGGTGCTGGACAACGATACAGGGCGGTTTCTCCACCGGATGAGTGTGATCCGCAAGGAGCTGAACCGCACCAACCGCTACTATGCGCAGCTGTGCGACTTCGCCTCCACCCTGCTGGAGGATGCGGAGGAGCAGCTCTCCGGCCACAGCAAGAAGCGGCTGAACCACTTTCTGCGGAAGGTGGAGAACCTGCGGGGCGAGACGCGGATGCTCCACGAATACGCCACCCAGATCAGCAGCGAGTATCAGGCACAGGTGGACATCGACCAGAACCGGGTGATGAAGGTGCTGACCATTGTCACCGCCATCTTCCTGCCCCTGACCCTGATCGCCGGGTGGTACGGCATGAACTTCCCCAACATCCTCCTGCTGGGCTGGCGCTACGGCTATGCGGCCGTGGCCATCGTGTCGGCGCTGGTGGTGGTGCTGCTCATCTGGTACTTCAAGCGGAAAAAGTGGTTCTGAGCGGTACAGGATACGCGAAAAACAAGAAAAGCCCCCGGCGCCGTGCGGCGCCGGGGGCTTCTGTATGCCTGTAAAGCCGTTGCGATGCAGGGAAACGGCTGCTTTACAGCTTGGTGACCATGGGGATGATCATGGGGCTGCGCTTGGTGGTCTTGTAGAGATAGCTGGACACGGCGGAGCGGACGGCGCGGCACACGTCGCCGTCGTCCCGGCGCTTCTTGGCGGACATACCGTCCACCGTATCGGTGGCGATGCGGCGCAGCGTCTCCAGCAGCTCCTCGGACTCCTTGACGTAGACGAAGCCGCGGGTCACGATCTCCGGCGGGCAAAGCAGCTGGTGGTCGTGGCTGGACATGGGCAGCACGATGACCACCATGCCGTCCTCCGCCAGCAGCTTCCGGTCGTTGAGCACCACGGCGCCCACCTCGCCTACGCCGCTGCCGTCCACGAACACCTCGCCGGCGGGGACGGAGGTCTCACATTTGATGTGCTTAGTGGTCAGCTCGATGACGGAGCCGTTGTCGGCCACCACGATGTTGTTGGGGTGCATCCCCATGCTCTCCGCCACGCGCTTGTGGATCTGGAGCATCCGCTGCTCGCCGTGGAGGGGGATGAAGAACTTGGGCTTAGTCAGGGCGTGGATGATCTTCAGCTCCTCCTGACAGGCGTGGCCGGAGACGTGGAGCATATCCGCCTTGTCGTACACCACGTCGGCGCCCTTGCGGAACAGCTCGTTGATGACCCGCCCCACCGTCACCTCGTTGCCGGGAATGGCGCTGGCGGAGATAATGACCTTGTCGCCGGGGCCGATATCCACCTGCTTGTGGGTGGAGAAGGCCATGCGGTACAGGGCGCTCATCTCCTCGCCCTGGGAGCCGGTGGTGACGATGACCTGCTGGCTCAGGGGCAGACCCTTGATGCGGTTGATGTCCACCAGCGTGTTCTTGGGCACCTTCATATAGCCCAGCTCCGTGGAGACCTTCATGATGTTCTCCATGCTGCGGCCGGTGACGGCCACCTTGCGGCCGCAGGCCGCCGCAGCGTCCAGCACCTGCTGGATGCGGTGAACGTTGCTGGCGAAGGTGGTGACGATGATGCGCTTGTCGCAGCCGGTGAACTGCCGCTTGAACGTGGCGCCCACCGCCTTTTCACTCAGGGTGTAGCCGGGACGCTCCACATTGGTGGAGTCGGCCAGCAGCGCCAGAACGCCCTGCTTACCCAGCTCGCCGAAGCGGGCCAGATCGATGACCTCGCCGTCAATTGGCGTGGAGTCGATCTTGAAGTCGCCGGTGTGGACGACGGTACCCATCCGGGTGTGGATGGCCAGCGCCGCCGAGTCCGCGATAGAGTGGTTCACATGGATGAACTCCACTTGGAATTTGCCGGCCTTCACGGTTTGGCCGGCCTCCACGGTGATGAGCTTCGTAGAGTTCAGGAGGCCGTGCTCCTGCAGCTTCAGCTTGATGAGCCCGGCGGTAAAGCGGGTGCAGTAGATGGGGGTGTTGATCTGCTTGAGAACGTAGGGGATGGCGCCGATGTGGTCCTCGTGCCCGTGGGTGATGAACATACCCCGCAGACGGCTGTGGTTCTTCACCAGATAGCTGACGTCGGGGATGACGCAGTCGATGCCGTACATATCATCGCCGGGGAAGGCCATGCCGCAGTCCACGATGACGATCTCACCGCCGTACTCGTAGGCGGTCATGTTCTTGCCGATCTCATTCAGACCGCCCAGAGGGATGATCTTCAGTTTTTCTGCCATAAATATCAAATACTCCTTTGCTTTTGCAAGATACCACACAGCCGCCGGGCGGGAAAATGGCCGCAGCAAAACAAAGGCGGTCCGCCCTCGCGCCGGCCCTGCATCGCCGGAGAGGAGCGGAGTATCGCCCAGCCGCTACTGTGGATGGTGTGGAAGAGGTTGCCCTCTTCTCTATGTGATCGCAGGAATACACTCTGCGAAACAACCAAAAAAATGCGCGTATTTTTCTGCGCTTTTCACAAAGTATAGCACACTTTCTATCATTTGTACACCCCCAACTTGTCGACACGCTCCGACAGGACGCGCGCCGCGGCGGAATTTGACCTGTTTTCTCCAAAGCGCCTATTGTCCACCGGAGAATTTTGTGCTATAATCAATTGCTATATTAAATTGGAGACGTATTCCTATCACCGAGAGGAGGAACGCCTTTTGAGCAAAAAGATCATTCGCGGATTCCGCACCAATATGGCGCTGTACGGCCTGTGTCTCATAGTGTTCGTCATCGTGACCATCCCCTTTGAGCCGCTGCTGGCGCTGGCGGAGGCGGCGGTGGCCGCCGTGGTGCTGCTGGTGGGCAGCCGACGCAACAAGATGGCGCAGGCGTCTGTGCGGCAGTACATGGACCGGGTTTCCGGCGGTATGGACTCCGCACGCTCCAGCAATATGCTGTATGCGCCGCTGCCCATGCTGGTGTTCGACGCCACCACCGGCGAGGTGCTGTGGAGCAACGATATGTTCTTGCAGCTCACCAGCCAGAAGGAGAAGATCTTTGAGATGCTGGTGGACACGGTGGTGCCGGATTTCAGCTATCGCTGGCTGCTGGACGGCAAGCGGGAGTATCCGGAGCTGTTCCATTGGAACGGACGGATCTACCGGGTGTTCGGCGCGCTGAGCCATCCCGAGGAGATGCAGCGGGATCAGAACCCGTTGGCCACCACCTATTGGATGGATGTCACCGACAGCGAGGAGATGCGCCAGACGCTGGAGCTGACCCGGCCGCTGGTGGCCATCCTTATGGTGGACAACTACGAGGAGCTGATGAAGGCCTGCCCGGAGAGCAAGCGCTCGGCGGTGCTGGCCGCGCTGGAGGAGCAGCTGAACGACTGGGCGGCAGATTCCGGCGGGCTGCTGCTGGGCTACGACCGTGACCGGTATCTGTTCGTGTTCGAGGAGAAGGACTACGGCGGCTACACCGAGAAGAAGTTCGACGTGCTGGAGAAGGTGCGGCAGGTGCAGGCCGGCGAGGGCGTGTCCGCCACGCTGTCCATCGGCGTGGGCCGGGACGAGGACAGCTTTGACCAGCTGTTCAAGAACGCCTCGCTGGCGCTGGAGATGGCACTCAGCCGCGGCGGCGATCAGGCCGTGGTGAAGGACCGGGTAAACTTCGAGTTCTACGGCGGGCGCAGCAAGTCCACGGAGAAGCGGACCAAGGTGAAGTCCCGGGTCATGGCCAACGCGCTGGGCGAGCTGATCGACGACGCCAAGCAGGTATACGTTATGGGTCACAAGTACGCGGACATGGACTCCGTCGGCGCGGCCATGGGCGTGTGCTGCATTGCCCGGAAGCGGGGCAAGAAGTGCCAGATCGTCATTGATACGGAGAATAACGCAGCCCACCCGCTGATCCGGCGGATGCAGGCCCAGCCGGAGTACGCGGGGGTGCTGACTACCGGCGGCGAGGCGTTTTTGAAGTGCCAGCCCGGCACGCTGCTGGTGGTGGTGGACACCAACCGGCCGGAGAGCGTGGAGTCCGAGGAGATGCTGGAGACCTGCAACCGGGTGGCGGTCATCGACCACCACCGCCGGGGCAGCAGCTACATCGAGAAGATGGCGCTGAACTACCACGAGCCGTATGCCTCCTCCGCCAGTGAGCTGGTGGCGGAGCTGATGCAGTATCTGGTGGAGCCGTCCGACGTGCTGAAGTGCGAGGCGGAGGCGCTGCTGGCGGGCATCGTGCTGGATACGAAGAACTTTATCAACCGCACCGGCGGCCGCACCTTCGAGGCGGCGGCCTTCCTGCGGCGGCTGGGAGCGGATACACAGGACGTGCAGCGTCTGTTCCAGGGGGATCTGCAATCCATGATCGACCGCTACGCCATTATCCGGCAGGCGGAGCTGTACCACGACGATATCGCCGTGGTAGCGCTGGAGGAGGAGTGCGACCGGGTGACGGCCGCCAAGGCCGCCGACGAGCTGCTGACCATCCGGGGCATCAAGGCGTCCTTCGTCCTGTACAAGAAGGGCGACGGCGTGTATATGTCCGCCCGGTCACTGGGCGAGATCAACGTGCAGGTCATTCTGGAGGCGCTGGGCGGCGGCGGCAATTCCACCACAGCCGGCGGACAGGCAAACGACATTTCGGTGGACGAGGCCAGAGAAAAGCTGCTGGCGGCCATCGACCGGTATTTTGAAAACTGACGAAAAGGAGATATACAACGATGAAGGTCATTCTCAAGCAGGATGTGAAGGGTAAGGGCAAGAAGGGTCAGATGATCGAGGCGGCAGAGGGCTACGCCCGCAATTTCCTGCTGCCCAAGGGTCTGGCGGTGGAGGCTACCCCCGACGCGGTGAACACCATGAATTTGCAGGCCAAGGCCAAGGCCAAGGCGGACGCGGAGGCCAAGGCGGAGGCACTGGCCATCGCCGAGAAGCTCAAGAGCTGCCAGGTAAAGATCGCCGCCAAGGGCGGCGAGGGCGGCAAGCTGTTCGGCGCCGTCACAGGCAAGGAGATCTCCGGCGCGCTGAAGGAGCAGTTCGGTATGGACATCGACGGCAAGAAGCTGGTGCTGGAGCAGCCCATCAAGAGCTTCGGCGGCTATCAGGTCAAGGCCAAGCTGGGCTTTGAGGTCAGCGGCACAGTGTACGTCCTCGTCATCGAGGAGAAGTAACCGTCTACATCACAACGGAAGGGAGGCCCTCATATGGCTGCGGACGAGCTGCTGCTGCGGCAGGCGCCCCATTCACCGCAGGCGGAGCAGGCGGTGCTGGGCTCCATGCTCATCGACCCCGACTGCATCAAGGACGTCATGGACAAGCTGCGGCCGGAGGATTTCTACCTGCGGGCCAACCGCGATATCTTTGAGACCATCTACCATATGTTCGTCTACTCCCGCCCCATTGACGGCGTCACCGTGGCGGGGGAGATGGAGAAAACCGGCGTCTACAACGACAACACAAGGGACTACCTGCTGCAATTGATGGATGTGACGCCCACCAGCGCCAACGTCATGGAGTATGTGCAGATCGTACTGGACAAGTCGCTGATGCGGCAGGTGGCGTCCGCCGCCGGGAGCATCAGCGCCATGGTGCTGGACGGCGCCGGCGACGCCGGCGCTATGCTGGAGGCGGCGGAGCAGAAGGTGTATGCCATCCGCCGCGGCCGCAGCGCCCAGAACATGGTGCCTGTGAGCGTGGTGTTGGAGGACGTGATGGCGCATCTGGCGGAGCTGACCGCCAGCGGCGGCAAGACGCTGCCGGGTCTGTCCACGGGACTTTCCGCCGTGGATGCCAAGATCAACGGTCTGAACAAGTCCGACCTGCTGCTGCTGGCCGCCCGACCCGGTATGGGCAAGACCAGTATGGCGCTGAACGTGGCGCTGTCGGCGGCGCGGGAATCCGGCAAGACCGTGGCCATCTTCTCGCTGGAGATGTCCAAGGAGCAGCTGGTGACCCGGCTCATCGCCAGCGAGGGGCTGGTGGAGAACACCCGGCTGGTGACGGGCAACCTGCGGGAGAGCGACTGGCAGCGCATCGCCGAGGCGGCGTCCTCTCTGAGCCGGATGGACATCCGCATTGATGACAACCCGCTGCTGACGGTGGCGGATATGAACGCCAAGTGCCGGCGGCTGGATAATCTGGGGCTGGTGGTCATCGACTATCTCCAGCTGATGACCTCCGCCGGCGGGAAGGGCTACTCCGGCGAAAACCGCCAGCAGGCGGTGTCGGATATCAGCCGTATGCTGAAGATCATGGCCAAAGAGCTGCAGGTGCCGGTGCTGTGCCTGAGCCAACTGAGCCGTGCCAACGAAAAGCGGGACGATAAGCGGCCCATGCTGTCCGACCTCCGCGAGTCCGGCGCTATCGAGCAGGACGCGGATATCGTGCTGTTTCTGTACCGCGACGACTACTACAACAGCGATTCGGAAAAGCGCAACGTGGCCGAGTGCATCGTGGCCAAGAACCGCCACGGTGAGACGGGCAAGGTGGAGCTGCGGTGGATGCCGGAGTACACCGCCTTCGGCACGCTGGAGAACCGCTATGACGATGAGGAGTGAGCCATGGACCTGACGCCGTGGATGGAGCGCTGGCATATGCTGCCCGAACAGGGCGGCATCGTGCTGTGCGGCGTGTCCGGCGGACGGGACTCCGTCTGTCTGCTGGACTATCTGCATAAGCTGGGACAGCAGCGGGGCTTTACCGCCGCGGCGGGACACCTGAACCATCTGATGCGCCCCACCGCCCAGCGGGACGAGGACTTCGTCCGGGCCTTCTGCGCCCAGCGTGACATCCCCTTCTACACAGAAAGCGCCGATGTGTACGGCCTGTGCGATGCGTGGGAGCTGACGGTGGAGGAGACAGGCCGCCGGGCGCGGTACGACTTTCTCCAGCGGACGGCGGCAGCCATCGGCGCGGAGAAGATCGCCACCGCCCACCACCGGGACGATCTGGCGGAGACGGTGCTTTTGCAGCTGCTGCGCGGCACCGGGCCGCAGGGACTGACCGGCATCCCGCCGGTGCGGGGCAACATCGTCCGGCCGCTGCTGGACACGCCCCACCGGGACATTGAGCGGTATATCGAGGAAAACGGACTGGCCTATGTCACCGACGAGACAAACAGCGACCTGGCCTACGCCCGGAACCGGCTGCGGCTGGAGATCTGGCCGGAGCTGGAGCGCATCAATCCCTCCGCGTCGGCGCATATCGCGCGGACGGCGGACATCCTGCGGCGTGAGAGCGCCTATCTGGATGAACTGGCGGCGGGATACCTGCCGGAGACGGGTACCGCCGTGTCCTGCGAGGTGCTGCTGACAGCGCCAGAGGCGCTGCGCCCCCGACTGCTGCGGCTGCTGCTGGATCGGCTGGGGACAGGCAAAAAGGATGTGACCGCCGGGCATCTGGCGGCGCTGGAGCAGTTGGCGGCCGGAGAGGGTACGCTGGCGCTGCCCGGCGGCGCTGCGGCGGTATGCCGGAACGGCGTGCTGACGCTGGCGGCGGCGGAGACGCCGCCGGAGGAAACCGTGCTGCGGGAGGGGAAGAATTCCTTCGGTACGATGCGGCTTCTGGTGAGCCGGACGCCTGCGGCGGGCGCGGTGGCGCTGCGCTGCGGACGGGAACAGGTGCTGACTGCCCGGTGCTGGCGGCGGGACGACCGGCTGATGCTGCCGGGCAGCCGGGGAGAGCGGAGCGTCAAGCGCCTGCTCTCCGAGCGGGGGATCCCCCCCGAAAAACGGGAAACGCTCCCGGTGTTCTGCGTGGATGGCGTTCTCGCCGCCGTGTGGGGCGTGGGTGTGGACAGGAGATTTCTGCCGGAGGATTCCGGTCAGAGTATATATTACATTATAAGAGAAAATTACGGAGGATAGAGCGTATGGCAAAGAGTAATATGGATCAGGATATTTTGAAGATCCTGCTGTCCGAGGAGGAGATCAAGGCCCGTGTGCAGGAGCTGGGTGACCAGCTGTATGATGCGTTCCACGACAAGAACCCCCTGTTTGTGGGTGTTCTGAAGGGGTGCTTCATCTTCATGGCGGATCTGGTGCGTGCCGCACAGCTCAAGAGCGAGCTGGAGTTTATCGGTGTGTCCTCCTACCAAAACGGCACCAAGTCCTCCGGCGTGGTACAGATCACCCGCGACTTGCAGGAGGATATCAACGGGCGGGATGTCATCATCGTGGAGGACATTCTGGATTCCGGCAACACGCTGGAGTTTTTGAAGAAATACCTCATGGCCAAGGGTGCGGCATCCGTCACCATCGTCACCCTGCTGGATAAGCCCGCCCGCCGGGAGAAGGCCATCACGGCCGACTACGCCGGCTTCGTGGTGCCGGACGAGTTTGTGGTGGGGTACGGCCTGGACTATGCCCAGCAGTACCGCAATATGCCCTACATCGGCGTACTGAAGCCGGAGGTATACAGCAAGTAAAAACGCGCGTGGCATATACGTTTTGTATATGCACGCGGACGGGTAGGCAGAAAAATGGAGGAGGAGCCACATGAAAAACAGGGGCGGCAAGCGATTGGCGCATAAGGATACAGACAGGCGGCGGGAGAACCTGCCAGAGGCGGTGGAGAAGCCTGTGGAAACAGAGGAAGGCGGTGCCGGTTCGGAGATGAGCCGCGGCCGCCGGCTGTGGCACGACTACGGGTATCTGGTGGTCACACTGGCGGTGGTATTCGTGCTGTTCCGCGTGCTGCTGCAGCTTGCCTATGTGCCAAGCGGCTCCATGGAGACGACCATCCCCACCAAGTCCTTACTCGTCGGCTGGCGGCTGCCCTATGTGGTGTCCGATCCGCTGCCGGAGCGAGGGGACATTGTTACGTTCTGGAGCGAGGAGATGGACCGAGTGCTGGTAAAGCGCGTCATCGGTCTGCCGGGAGAGACAGTCTCCATCAAGGACGGCTTCGTCTATATCAATGGTGAGAAGCTGGACGAGGACTATCTGCCGGTCAGCGGGATCACCCAGAGCGAGAAGACGACCTTTGAGGTGCCGGCGGGACACATCTTTGCGATGGGCGACAACCGCACCGGCTCGCTGGACAGTCGATATTGGAACGATCCGTATATACCGCTGAACCAGTTACAGGGCCGTATGCTGCTGGCGATCTCCATCGGCCCGAAGCAGAGCTGGCAGGGCATCCATTGGATCGCATAAGGGGGAGAAGCTTTGGAGAGAAGAAGATTTGGCGTCACGGGGCTGCTGCTGGTGGTCCTCGTGGTGATTTTTGTGGGGTACCTGTCCGGCAATATGCGGCGCTCCGGCGATATCCCGTACAGCCAGATGCGCGCCATGTTCACAGAGGAGAAGGTGCAGTCCTTCATTGTCAACGGCGAGCGGCTGACGGCCAGCCTGCGGGACGGCACCACTGCTGCCTGCGAGCTGTATAGCTTTGAGGCATTTTACGACGACCTGAACGAGTTGGTGGTGCAGCAGAACAAGGCGGGCATCATCGAAGCCTACGACTACTACGCCGACCACTCCACCAACTGGGTGCAGGTGCTGCTGCCCTATGTGCTGGGGGTGCTGGGCTTTATCCTGCTGCTGAACCTGATGGGCCGGATGTCCGCCGGCGGCGGGGCGGCCAACGATAAGATGGCGCGCTTCGGCGAGGCGCGGACCCAGAGCCTGCCCACGGGCAGCAAAAAGGTCACGTTCAAGGACGTGGCGGGCGCCGATGAGGAGAAGGAGGAGCTGGAGGAGATCGTCCAGTTCCTGCGGGATCCGGAGAAGTACACGGCGCTGGGCGCGCACATCCCCAAGGGCGTGCTGCTGGTCGGCCCTCCGGGTACCGGTAAGACGCTGCTGGCCAAGGCCGTGGCGGGGGAGGCGGACGTGGCGTATCTGTCTATCTCCGGCTCCGATTTTGTGGAGATGTATGTGGGCGTGGGCGCCAGCCGCGTCCGCGACCTGTTTGAGCAGGCCAAGAAGCAGGCACCTGCCATCGTGTTTATCGATGAGATCGACGCGGTGGGACGCCAGCGCGGCAGCGGTCTGGGCGGCGGCCACGACGAGCGGGAGCAGACGCTGAACCAGCTGCTGGTGGAGATGGACGGCTTCGCCGTCAACGAGGGCGTCGTGGTGCTGGCCGCCACAAACCGCGTGGATATCCTCGACCCCGCGCTGCTGCGTCCGGGACGGTTCGACCGGCAGGTGTATGTGGGCCTGCCCGACATCAAGGGCCGGGAGGAGATCCTGAAGATCCACGCCAAGGGAAAGCCGCTGGCGGAGGATGTGGAGCTGGGTCAGGTGGCCCGCAGCACCGCGGGCTTTACCGGCGCCGATCTGGAGAACCTGCTGAACGAGGCGGCGCTGCTGGCGGGACGGCGGGATCAGAAGTTCATCACCGAGGATGTGATCCACGAGGCGGTCATCAAGGTCATCGCCGGGCCGGAGAAGCGCAGCCGCGTGATCCCGGAGATCGAGCGGAAGCTGACGGCCTATCACGAGGCGGGTCACGCCGTGGTCATCCACGCGCTGCCCGACCACGACCCGGTGCATCAGATCACCATCGTACCCCGCGGACAGGCCGGCGGCATGACCATTTTCCTGCCGGAGGAGGATCGCTCCTACCGCTCTAAGGCGTATATGACGGAACAGATCGTGTCCCTGCTGGGCGGCCGCGCCGCCGAGGAGATGATGCTGGGTGACATCTCCACCGGCGCCTCCAGCGATATCCAGCGCGCCACCGCCATCGCACGGAAGATGGTGGGCACCTACGGTATGTCGGATAAGCTGGGCAACGTGGCGTTCGACGCCGGTACGGACGAGGTGTTCATCGGCAAATCCATGGGACATACCCGCCCCTACTCGGAGAAGACGGCGGCGGAGATGGACGAGGAGATCCGTGCCATGATCGACAGCGCCTACGACCGGTGCAGGGAGATCCTGACGGCGTACCGACCCCAACTGGTGGCCGTGGCGGAGTATCTGCTGGTGCATGAGACCATGGACGCAGAGACATTTGAGGCGTGCTTTGCGGACACTGCCGCAAAGGACAGCGAATAAAGGAGTAAACGAGGCCCTGCGGCTTTACCGCAGGGCCTCGTTTTCGTACTATATGGCAAAGAAGCTGTAAAGAACCAAAAAAAGCTGCGTAGCTTGGGCAAAATGACGAAACAAATGTCCGCCACATGAGGACATTTGTCGAGATGGACGGCGGTAAATTTACGGAACGTGTGTGTGACAGGGAGACAAAACCAACGGAAAAGCGGGAGAAGTACGACCTTCTGCATGGAAAACGGCACGATTTTTCGGAGCAAATCACAATTGTAATTGAAAGGGAGTTTCGATAAAATGTGGACATTCTATGAGGCGCCCATTTGGGAGGGGGCCTCGGAGAAAGCTTAGGAGGAAAAAGAAATGAAGAAGTTATTTGCAATGCTTCTGGCGCTGGTCATGGCGCTGACTCTGGTCGCCTGCGGTGAGCAGGACGGTAACGACCCGCAGGGTGGTGCGACCGGCGATAAGGTCATCAAGATCGGCGTGTTTGAGCCGCAGTCCGGCGATAACGGCGCCGGCGGCAAGCAGGAGATCCTGGGTATGCAGTATGCCAACAAGATGTTCCCCACCGTCACCGTGGGCGGCGAGGAGTATCAGGTCGAGCTGGTGTATGCCGACAACGCATCGTCCAACGATAAGGCGCCCACCGCCGCACAGACCCTGATCTCTCAGGGTGTGTCCGTGGTGCTTGGCTCCTACGGCTCCGGCGTGTCCATCGCTGCCGGTGATACCTTCTCCGCCGCGCAGGTGCCGGCCATCGGCGTGACCTGCACCAACCCGCAGGTGACCTCCGACTGCGATGCGTATTTCCGCATCTGCTTCCTGGATCCGTTCCAGGGTACGGTTCTGGCCAACTACGCCAAGAACGAGCTGAAGGCTACCAAGGCGTACTGCCTGGCCAAGCAGGGCGACGACTACTCCGGCGGTCTGGCCAACTACTTCATCAAGGCCTTCGGCCAGGAGAACTGCGTCTATGAGCAGTTCCCCGAGGGCACGTCCGACTTCTCCACCTACATCACCAACGCCCAGCAGCAGGGCTGTGACGTGTTCTTCTCCCCCGTGTCTCTGGAGGCCGCGGCACAGATCATCGCCAAGGCGGAGACCCAGAATCTGGGTATGCCCATTCTGGCCGGTGATACATGGGACTCCAACGTGGTGCTGGAGGCTGCCAAGGGTACCAAGCTGGATATCTGTGTTACCACCTTCTATCAGGAGGGCGTGAACGCGGACTTCGACGCGGCGATCAAGGCGTGGATCGACAGTGACGCCACCGCCAAGACCAACAACGGCGGCGACAACAAGCTGTCCGCCGTGACCGTCATGGGCTATGACGCCTACTGCGTGGCGCTGGAGGCCATCAAGGCCGCCGACTCCGCCGACCCCGCTGCGGTTTTGGCCGCCCTGCCCAACGTGACCTGCGAGGGCATCACCGGCAGCATCTCCTTCAATGACATTGGCGACGCCAACCGTGACAGCGCCGTGGTCAAGAAGTGCAACACCGAGACGGCTGACTGGGACTTTGTCACCGTGGCAAAGGTGAGCTGAGGAACAGACGATTTCATGTAAGTGATACAGCGCAGGCTGGCGGGAGCGGCAGCTCCCGCCAGCCACTGCATATAGCCCCGGCGGCAGAGGCAAAAGCGTCCCATGAGAAGCGGAACTCTTTTGCGGCGGCCGCCGGGAAGCAGTCGTCTGGAGAGGCGGAAAGAATGTAGATAGGGAGGGACCCTGTATGGAAATATTAAAAACCGCATTGCCGTATGTGATATCCGGCATATCGGTGGGCGGGCAATACGCGCTGATCGCCATCGGCTATACCATGGTGTATGGCATATTGCGGCTCATCAACTTTGCCCACGGCGATGTGTTCATGGTAGCGGGACTGATGATGGTCTACTTTACGACATGGATGCCGCTGTATCTGGCGATCCCGCTGATGATCGCGGCGACGGTGCTGCTGGGCTTTCTGATCGAGCGCGTGGCCTATAAGCCGCTGCGTACTGCGCCCCGTATGTCGGTGATGATCTCCGCCATCGGCGTCAGCTATTTTATTCAGAACATGGCGCTGTACATCACCGGCGGCCTGAATAAAAACTATCCCGCCATCCCGTGGATCTCCGACCCGGTGCGGCTGTTCGGTATGGAGACGTCCCGCGTGACAGTCATCACGCCGTTTCTGACCATCGCACTGGTGATCGCGCTGGTGCTGCTCATCAACCACACCAAGATCGGCATGGCCATGCGGGCCGTGTCCGTGGACTTTGAAACGGCGCAGCTCATGGGCATCAAGATCAACAGCGTGATTTCCGCCACATTCATTATCGGCACGTTTCTGGCGGCCGTCGGCTCGGTGCTGTTTTTCACCAACTTCCCCGGCGTGGTGCCGACGTCCGGCGCGATGCCCGGCCTGAAGGCGTTCGTGGCGGCGGTGTTCGGCGGCATCGGCTCCGTACCCGGCGCGGTGGTGGGCGCATTCATCATCGGTATCTGCGAGTCCGTGATCAAGGGTCTGGACACCATCCTGATGGCCAACGGCGCCATTACCGAGCAGGTGGGCTTTGCCACCTTCTCGGATGCATTCACCTTTGTGCTGCTGATCGTCATTTTGGTATTCAAGCCCACCGGCCTGTTCGGTGAGAAGACCACCGACAAGGTGTAAAGGGGTGGGGATATGATGTTGGAAAAGAAAAAAGACGTCCGCAAGACGTTTATCTCGCTGGTGGCGGTGACGCTGTTTCTGGCGCTGGTTCTGGTACTGGATCAGGTCATCAAGCCCAGCAATAAGATGTATATGCTGCTGACGGTGCTGCAAAAAGGCTCTGTGTACGCGCTGGCGGCGGTGTCCATGAACCTGCTGAACGGCTTTACCGGCCTGTTCTCGCTGGGCCACGCCGGGTTTATGGTGATCGGCGCGTATACATACGCTATTTTCTCCATCCCTGCCGCCTCCCGCGACACGGTGTATCAGTACTATGACGCGGCCATCCGCATCTCCTTCCCGGAGGTGCTGGGCAACGCTCTGGGCGGCTTCGGCACGGTGCTGGGCGTGATCCTCTGCGTGCTGCTGGCGGGACTGGTAGCGTCGCTGTTCGCCTATCTCATCGGCCTGCCGGTGCTGCGGCTGAAGAGCGACTATCTGGCCATTGCCACGCTGGGCTTTGCGGAGATCGTCCGCTCCATCCTTCAGTGGGGCAAGCTGGGGCCTGTGACAAACGGCTCCAATATGCTCAAGAGCTTTACCCGCATCAGCAACTTCAAGATCGGGACGTTCAGCCTGTCCACCTTCGTGCCGGTGCTGATCGCGGTGGTCTCCATCGGACTGATCGTGATGCTGGTAAACTCCACCTACGGCCGCGCCTTTAAGGCCATCCGCGACGACGAGGTGGCGGCGGAGGCCATGGGTATCAATCTGGCCAAGCACAAGATGATCTCCTTTGTGGTCAGCTCCTTCTTTGCCGGTGTGTCCGGTGCCACCATGGCCATGGTGCTGTCTATTGCGCAGGCCAACAACTACAAGGTGGCCATGACCTACGAGATCTTGCTGATGGTGGTGCTGGGCGGCATCGGCTCCATCTCCGGCTCTGTCATCGGCTCGCTGCTGTTCGTGGCGACCTCCGAGTGGTGGCTGCGCGGTCTGGATTCCGGCAAGTTCCTGGGCATCTCGGCCCCCGGCGTGTTCCGCAACGGCTTCCGCCTGGTGGTGTTCTCCATCGTCATCATGGTGGTGGTGCTGTTCTTCCGCAAGGGCATCATGGGCGACAGGGAGCTGCCGCAGGTGATCGACGGGTGGCGGAAAAAGCTTCGGGCTAAAAAGACCGCAAAGCAGGAGGTGGCGTCCGAATGAGCAAGAATATTCTGTCTGTGGAGAACGTCACCATGCAGTTTGGCGGCGTGGTGGCTGTGGACGATCTGGCGCTGACGGTCAACGAGGGCGAGATTGTGGCGCTGATCGGGCCTAACGGTGCCGGCAAGACCACCGCCTTCAACGTGATCACCGGCGTGTATGCGCCTACCAACGGCCGGGTGTGCTTTGACGGAACGTGTATCGTGCGGAATCACCCCACCGGGAAAATGAAAAAGCTCTATAAGGGCAGCCGCGCCGATATGTACACCGCCCGCTTTGCACCGGAGGAGCCGCTGGAGGACGAGGCGCTGAAGGCGTGGAAGGAGGGGCAGCGGGCGCTGGATCCCTACGCCTTTACCAACCGTGTGCTATCGCCTACGCCGGACAAGATCACGGCGCTGGGCATGGCCCGTACCTTTCAGAATATCCGGCTGTGGAAAACGCAGACCGTGTTTGACAACGTGCTGATCGCCAAGCATTTGCGGCGCACCAGCAATATGTTCTCCGCCGCGTTCCATGCCAATGGCAAGGAGGAGGCGCGGCAGCGGGCGGAGGTGCTGGAGCTGCTGCGGGTGGTCGGACTGGAGGATGTGAAGGACGAGCTGGCCACCAGCCTGCCCTACGGCAAGCAGCGGCGGCTGGAGATCGCCCGCGCACTGGCTACCGATCCGACACTGCTGCTGCTGGACGAGCCGGCTGCCGGTATGAATCCGCAGGAGACGCTGGAGCTGGCGAGCTTCATCCGCGAGATCCGGGATCATTTCCAAAAGACCATCCTGCTCATCGAGCACCACATGGATCTGGTCATGGGCATTGCCGACCGCATCTATGTGCTGGACTTCGGAAAGCTCATCGCGCAGGGTACGCCGGAGGAGATCCAAAACAACGAGCGCGTCATCGACGCTTATCTGGGGGTGGCAGACGATGCTGAAGATTAAAGACCTGCACGTGTCCTACGGCGGCATCAAGGCGCTGCGGGGCGTAGACCTGGAGGTACCGGACGGTAAGATCGTCACGCTGATCGGCGCCAACGGCGCGGGCAAGTCCACCACGCTGCGCACCATTTCCGGTCTGGTAAAGGCGGAGAGCGGCTCCATCACCTACGATGGGAAGGAGCTGCTGGGGCTGTCCATCAACAAGATACTGGAGCAGGGCATCGCCCAGTCCCCGGAGGGGCGGCGGGTGTTCCCCAATCTGACGGTGCTGGAAAACCTGAAGATCGGCGCGTACCTGCGAAAGGACAGAGACGGCATCGAAAAGGACGTTCGCTGGATCTACGAGCTGTTTCCCCGGCTGGAGGAGCGGCACTGGCAGCCGGCTGGTACGCTGTCCGGCGGCGAGCAGCAGATGCTGGCCGTTGGCCGGGCGCTGATGAGCCGTCCCAAGCTGCTGATGATGGATGAGCCGTCGCTGGGTCTGGCACCGCTGGTGGTGCAGGGCATCTTCGACATCATCCGCGCCATCAACCAGCAGGGCGTGACGGTGCTGCTTATCGAGCAGAACGCCAACATGGCGCTGAAGATCGCGGACTACGCCTATGTGCTGGAGACGGGCTGCATCACCAGGTCCGGCACCGGCGCGGCGCTGCTGGCCGATGAGTCCATTAAAGAGGCCTATCTGGGCAAGAGAAGATAAAAAAATCCTGCGGCGCACGCCGCAGGATTTTCTTGTTTTGCGGGAATTTACTTCTTGAGGATGGCGTCCACCACGCCGTCCAGCCAGTGACCCTGGAACTGCTCGATGGCGCCGTCGTCCGTCAGCTTGGCCAGCTGGGGGTCGATGGGCATCTTAGCCAGCAGGGGCAGGCCATACTCCTTGGCGGCCTCCTCGGTCTTGCCCTCGCCGAAGATATAGAGCTTCTTACCGCAGTCGGGACACTCCACATAGCTCATATTCTCCACCAGACCGACGATGGGGATGTTCATCATCTGCGCCATCTTCACGGCCTTCTGCACCACCATGGACACCAGCTCCTGCGGAGAGGCCACGATGATGACGCCGTCCACCGGCAGGGTCTGGAACACGTTGAGGGCCACATCGCCGGTGCCGGGAGGCATATCCACGAACATATAGTCCACGTCGTTCCACAGCACATCGCCCCAGAACTGCTGCACCACACCGCCGATGACGGGGCCGCGCCAGATGACGGGGTCCGTCTCATGCTCCAGCAGCAGGTTCACGGACATCAGCTGGATGCCGGTGGCGGTGGTGACGGGGACGATGGCGTCGCCCTGCGCCATGGCGCGGCCGTGGATGCCGAAGGCCTTGGGGATGGAGGGGCCGGTGACATCAGCGTCCAGAATGGCGACATTGTAGCCCTCCCGGCGGACAGCTACCGCCAGCTGGCTGGTGACCATGGATTTGCCGACGCCGCCCTTGCCGGACACCACGCCGTAGACCTTACCGACGCGGCAGCCGTCGCGCAGTGGCTTGATCTGGAAGGGACTTTCGTTCTTGCGGTCTGCGCAGTTTTCGGTGCAGCTGCCGCAATCGTGGGTGCATTCGCTCATAGTTGCTTCTCCTTTTATGCTTACAGTTGGTTGTTGCGGCCATCCTATGCCGCAGAAGGTTCATTTTATATATGGTATACCACGTTCCGCACCGTTTTGCAAGGTCACAGGCGGATGACGCTGACGTTTTCCCGCCCCTGTAGATACGCCCGCTCCCGATCGTGGCAGGTGAACAGCAAAATTTGCCGGTTTTTGCTTTCGGAGAGCAGGTAGTCCAACGCGGCGCGGAGCCGGTCGTCATCGAAGGTCACCAGCGCGTCGTCCAGGATGAGGGGAACGTGCTTCTCCGCCGGCAGCACCATGTCGCAGATGGCGAGGCGCACCGCCAGATACAGTTGGTCGGCGGCGCCCTGACTGAGCTGCTGGATGCTGCGGCTCATGGGGTCGCCGGCGGCCTCCGCGGAGAGGGACAGGTCGCTGCTCAGCAGTACCTTGTCGTATTTCCCGGCGGTGAGTGCGGCGAAGATCTCCGCCGCCCGTGCGCCCAGTGCGGGGGAAAAGCGGTTTTGCAGAGTGGTGTTGGCCTGCTCCAGCGCCGTCATAGCCAGCGCGATGGCATCGTATTCCTCTTGGAGCCGAGCCAGCTCCTCCTGCTTCTGCGATAGCTGCGCAGTCAGATCGCTGCTGCTGTCCAGCGCCCGGATGCGGCCCAGCAACGTATCATAGCGGCGGCGCGCCCCCGTCAGTGCCTGCTGCGCCTGTGCCAGCGCCTCTGTGACGTCCTCTGCCGTGTCGGGGGTGATGATCGCGGCGGGCTGTGACAGCTCCGCCTCCGTCAGCTGCCCGCGCAGGGCGTCCCGGTAGAGGGCTGCCTCCCGCGCCTGCTGCTGTGCGGCGGTCAGCGCGCTCCTGCGGCGGCGCATCTCTGCCAGCGCGGTCTGCGCGTCGGACAGACCGGCGGCCTCCGGAGCGAAACGGCGTACTTGTACCAGCAGGGCCGTCAGTCGTGCGCGGCAGCTTTCCTCTGCGTCGTCGGCAAGGGCTTGGGCGCGTCGAGCGGCCTCAGCGTCGTCTGCCGCCTGCTGGCGCAGGGGGAGGTATTCTGCGATCTGCTCTTCCAGCGCGGCGCGCTGCTGAGCGGCAAAGTTCTTCCGCTCAACAATTGCCTGACGGCGGAATTTCACGGCGAGAAGCGTGGAGATCACGCCCAGACCCGCCATGGTGAGGAACAGGCAGAAGGGGAGCAGCCCACGGCTGCGGATGAGAAACGCCAGCACCGTGGCGACGACCACCAGCGAACCGGTGAAGAACGGTAGGAACGGGGAGGGAGCTTTTTCCGGCACGATGGCATCGGCGCGGCGCTCCAGTGCCGCCGCGTCGTCGGGATAGAGGGGGTGTGCCTCCCACGCGGCGCGGGCGTCCTCGGCGGCGCGGCGGGTATCCTCGGCGGCGCGGCGTTTTTCCGCCAGCGCAGACAGCTCCGGGGGCAGGGCTGCCGCCTGCCCCTCCAGCAGCGACAGCGCGGTATCCTCCGGCAGGGCGGCAGCCGCATGGGTCAAAGCATCGGCGCGGTGCTGGGCGTTCTCCGCCGCCTGCACCGCGTCGCGGTAGGCGTTGACCCGCTCCTGGCGCTGCTGCGCCTGCTGCTGCGTGGCCTGTCGTTGGAGTGCGGCGACGCGGCGCTCCAGCGCGTCTGACTCCTCCTGCGCCTGCCGCGCCTGCTGCTGCAAGGCGTCCACCTCCCGCAAGGTCTCCTGCACACGGTCGATCTCCCGCTCCAGCACAGGGATCTGGCCGTTGGTGCGGTTGCTCCGGCGGCGGTTCAGCTGCTTTTTCAATCGCTCGTAGGACTCGGTATAGGAGGCGTCCTCCTCGCCGGTAGTGATCAGAGCGGAGATGCGGCGCTCCAGCTCGGTGTCATGCTGTACTGCCAGCGCATTTTGGCCAATAAAGGCGCTGCGCTCGAAGACCTCCCGAGGCACACCCAGCAGCTGCTCTCCCGCGTTCAGCGCGGTAAGTCCCTCCACGGGGGTGGCGGTGCCGGTGTAGGCGCAGGAGAATCCGCCCATAGGTGCGTTGGCACGGCGCGTGTTTCGCAGCAGGGTGCAGGCGCGGCCGTCCGCCAGCAAATCCATCCGCCCCTGCATGGCGGCGCCGCTCCAAGGCGCATAGCGGTTCTTGTCGGCCAGCGGCCCGCGGTCACGGGTGGACAGACCGTAGAGCATGGTACGGATAAAGGCGCTCCATGTGGACTTGCCGGATTCGTTGGGGGCGCAGATCAGATTCAAGCCGGGATGCAGGTGCAGTTCCTGCTGTTCCAGCCGGCCAAAGGTGGCATTCAGGTAATGAATTTCCACTGCATGGCCTCCTTTCGGGGTATATTATATAATGGTATCGATTATAGCACAGAGGGCGAAAAATGTCATCTGCGGGGCGATTAGAAAAAAACTGAAAAAAGAATAAAAAAAGTGTTGACAAATGGCTTCGACCGTAGTAAGATATCAACTGTTCCGCGTGGGACGTGTACCTTGTAAATTAAACAACGAACGAAACGAAAAG
>ERZ506982.202-NODE-202-length-33331-cov-5.52768_pt1 | contig 33331 bp, 29 predicted proteins | sample MGYA00512886_ERZ506982 | MGnify/ENA metagenome assembly ERZ506982 | reverse complement strand
GCAGGAGAGAGACCGGCATAGGAACGGATACCGATACCAAGTTCTCTGGAAAAATTGGCTTCCAGAGGCAATGCCTGAATCTGGGCACGTGCATTTCCGATAACAAGATTTGGAAGCATGCTGATTCCGAGATTATTGGCAACCATAGAGATCACCACATGATCATCCATGGAGGAAAAACGGATATCCGGTTCGATGCCGGTTTCTTTCAGTACCTGATGGATGTCATAATTGACACCTTCCGCGGAAATAACGAAAGGCTGATTGGCCATTTCTGTGATTGGGAAAGCTTTCTTTCCATGCATATCCATGTCTTTGGGGAGAATTGCCATCAGAGGATCTTCGTACAGTGGAATCCATTCCAGAGAATCTACATTCCATTTGCTTAAAAGTCCGAAGTCTGCGCGGCTGTTTTCAACCCAGTGAACGATGTCATCAGTTCCGCCTTCGAGAAGTTCGATTTCGATTCCGGGGAATTTCTGCTGATATGTATGGATCACAGTGGGAAGCCAGCTGCGTCCGATGCTTGCAAAAGAAGCAATCGTAAGATGACCTTTGGTAAGTCCGTTCAGAGAACTGACGGTCTGCTCCAGCTGTTCGTTGACGGCAAGAAGCTGACGTACCAGAGGAAGGATCGCCTCGGCATTATGGGTAGGGACGACACCCTGTTTTGTTCTGACAAACAGTGGAAAACCGAATTCAGATTCCATGGCCTTCAGGATATGACTGACACCGGGCTGGGTGTACCCCATACGTTCTCCGCTTTTTGTAAAATTTCCTGTATCGGCAACATCTGCGAAAAGTGCATATTTACTGATGTCCATAAAATCACTCCCTCCCAAAATAAAAAGAGGACACACATTGTCTGTGGTCCTCCATCGGTTATTGACATTATAGCGGATAAAGGAAGCATTTGCAATATCTGTAAAAGCTTTTGATGTTATTAAAATTTGGAATGACAGGGATAAGAAAGTGTTTCTTTACTAATAAAAAGCGGTTTTATATAATAAGATAAAATTATATAAAGTTTATGTTCGGCAAAGATGTCTGTAAAAGATGTCTTTGCTTTTTTACGTTATAGGAAAGGAAGGATGTGCAATGGGATTTCAGCCAAAAGTTCTGCCATATGCCTATGAGATCAAAACAATTGATTCGCACACAATGGGAGAATCAACCAGAATCGTTTATGATGGATTTCCGTATCTTCCGGGAGATACCATGATGGAAAAAAAGAAATATCTTATGGAAAAACGGCGAATTCAGTAAGGAAGACAGCGCGGAAAATCTGGCGGATAATTATGCTTCTCTGGAGCGGGGAATGATCTATGACTGGTGTCTGAAAGGCGGCAGTTATAGCCTGAGGGAAAAAGGTAAGCAGCTGCTTCCAATCTACCTGCAGTCGCTGCGAAAAGCAGGGTGAGATGTAATGGAAAATTCTTTGATCACAAATATACAGAAATATTCGATCCATGACGGGGAAGGTACAAGGACAACAGTATTTTTTAAGGGATGTCCGCTTTCATGTAAGTGGTGTCACAATCCGGAAACGCAGTCGTATAAAAAAGGATTACTGTTTTATGCGGAGCGATGTACAGGATGTAGAGCATGTATGGAAGAATGCCCACAGGGTGCGGTTTCTGTTAAGAATGGAAAAGTGTTTACGGAGGCAGGCAGATGCACCGGATGTGAAACATGTATTGATATTTGTGTAAATAATGCGAGGGAAATCTGCGGAAAAACATATGGAATACAGGAACTGCAGAAAAAACTCCGGAACTACATAAATTATCCGGTTTACATCGGTGGATAGAAAGAGAATGAACGAGGAAAGAATGGCAGGAAAACGAGGTGAAGTTCTGTATTGCATTTCTGAAACAGCTTCGGCGTTCAGCAGTACTAAACTTTCTTTTTTCTGTTAAATACATTCACAAAAACTGCAAACTCGCGTACCGCTCAGACAGTGCAGTTTTTGCTCATAACACAGAAAACAGAAAGCTAAGAACTGCTATGAACTCCTGCAGAGGTTTTCCGAACTGCAACACAGAAACTCACTTCTGTTGGTTTCCCGCCATATCTTTCCCCACTCCATCCCCATTTGAATATCCAGCCGATGAACCGTTCAAAATCCACCACCACCCCGCCCTCCCCACGAAACAAACTATCCCGCACCCGAAAGCAAAACGACCCACCTCCCCGACCTCGCGGAGCGAGCCACAGACAGGGAGAAACCATTGAGGACTGGGGAAATGAGGAAACGCGAACAACTGGAGATTGCTGGTATGTCATCGGAAAACCTCTGGAAGAGTTGTAGAAGTTCTTGACAATGTTCTGGCTGTGTTATTCATAAAAGCCGGCTCTGTTTGAGCGTTAGCGAGTTTGCCTGCTTTTATGAATGTTTTTAACAGCTAGGCCATTGTTTAGAACTTCTAAACGATGAAGCTGTTTCCGATGACATACCAGCAGTCTTCAATGTTGCGTTATTTTCATTCCCCAACATCAACCGTGACGACCAATATCAGGAAAGGAGCATATATGGAAACAAGAGGCATGAACGCACGTATCCGATCCCTGCGTGAACAAAGTGTTACCACGCAGGCACATATCGACATGGAACGTGCAAAATATTTTACAGAAATATACAGACAGTACGAAGGAACCGTCAGTGTACCGGAACTGCGTGCGCTGGCGCTGAAAAACTATTTTTCGAAAAAAACCTTATACATAGGTGATGGCGAACTGATCGTTGGTGAAAAAGGCTGTGACCCTCAGGCTGCACCGACATTCCCTGATCTTTGCTGCCATACTGTACAGGATCTGAAAGTCATGAATGACCGGAAACTGATCAATTTTACAGTCAAAGAGGAGGACTATGATTTTCAGAAAAAGGAAATGATTCCATACTGGGAGAATCGTTCAATCCGGCATAAGATACTGGCACATATGACTCCGGAGTGGAAAGATGCATATGAAGCAGGTATGTTTACCGAATTTATGGAACAGAGAGGACCGGGTCATACAGTAGGCTCAGAAAACATCTATAATAAAGGCTTTTTGGGGCATAAGGCAGATATCCAACTTGCCCTTGAAAAACTGGATTATATGAATGATTCTGAAGCCCTTGATAAAGAAGCTGAACTGAAAGGCATGGATATTGCCTGTGATGCGATCATGATTCTTGCAGAGCGCTATGCAAAGTATGCCGAAAAACTTGCAGGAGCATGCACAGAAGAAAAAAGAAAGGCAGAACTTCTTCAGATTGCAGAAAACTGCCGTGTTGTGCCGGCTCACAAACCGAAGACTTACTGGCAGGCAATTCAGATGTACTGGTTTGTACATCTGGGAGTGACAAGCGAACTGAATCCGTGGGATTCCTACAGCCCGGGAAGACTTGATCAGCATCTGATACGATTTTATCGAAAAGACGTAGACGATGGAATTCTGGACGATGACAAAGCAAAAGAACTTCTGGAATGTCTGTGGATAAAATTTAACAATCAGCCGGCACCGCCAAAAGTCGGAATCACGTTGAAAGAAAGCAGCACCTATACAGATTTTGCAAATATCAATACAGGTGGAATCACACCGGATGGAAGGGACGGCGTCAATGAAGTAAGTTATCTGATACTGGAATGTATGGATGAAATGAAACTTCTTCAGCCAAGCTCCAATGTACTGATCAGTCGCAAGACACCGCAGAATTTTTTGAAAAAAGCATGTGAGATTTCCCGAAAGGGATGGGGACAGCCTGCTTTTTATAATACAGATGCGATTGTGCAGGAACTTCGGAATGCCGGAAAGACCATTGAAGATGCCAGAAAGGGTGGAACCAGTGGATGCGTGGAAACAGGTGCATTTGGAAATGAAGCCTATATTCTGACCGGTTATTTTAATATCCCGAAGGTGCTGGAACTGACATTGTTTAATGGTTACGATCATACGAGCGGAAAACAGCTGGGACCAAAGACCGGTTATGGATATGAATTTGAAAGCTATGAAGAACTGTGGAATGCCTTTTGTACACAGATGGAGTATTTTCTGGATATTAAGATCAGAGGAAGTCTTGTGATCGAAAAAATATATGCAGAAGAGATGCCGGTTCCGTTTCTTTCAATTCTCACGAATGACTGCATTTCCAGAGGAAAAGATTATAATGCAGGTGGAGCGAGATACAATACCAGTTACATTCAGGGTGTGGGAATCGGTACGATTACGGACTGTCTAAGTGCAATAAAATATAATATTTTTGATAAGCAAAAATTCTCAATGAAAGAACTTATGGATGCTATGGAGGCGGATTTTGAAGGATATGACAGAATCCGGAATCTGGTGACAAACCGTACACCGAAATATGGAAACGACGATGATTATGCAGATGAGATTATGGAAAAAGTATTTGAATTTTACCGCAAGAGTGTGACCGGACGCCGAAACAACTGTGGCGGTACTTATCGGATCAATATGCTTCCGACGACCTGCCATGTATATTTCGGAGATGTTATGATTGCGAGTCCGAACGGAAGACATGCCCACAAACCGGTATCAGAGGGAATTTCACCGGAAAAAGGTGCGGATGTGAACGGACCGACAGCAGTTATTAAATCCTGTGCAAAGATGGATCATCTGTCAACGGGAGGAACACTTCTGAACCAGAAATTTACACCGTCCGTTGTGGCGGGCGAAAACGGACTGGAACAGATGGCAAATCTGGTTCGCTCGTACTTTAATCTGGACGGACATCATATCCAGTTCAATGTCATAGACCGGCAGACTCTGATCAATGCACAGAAACATCCGGATGAATACCGTGATCTGATCGTTCGTGTGGCAGGCTACAGTGATCATTTCCGAAATCTTGACAAAGCACTTCAGGATGAGATCATCGAAAGAACAGAGCAGAGTTTTAATTAGAAAATATGTCAGAGAAGGCAGCCGCAGAGCTGTCTTTTCTGTTATATTAGATGTGAAATGACGCGCATCTCGCAGCAAGAATGCCGAGGCATTCTTGAATAATAAAAGTACAAAGCAGCAAAAGGAGGACATGATCATGAAAAAAGAGTATATGTATGCGGGAACTTCGGTACTATGTTTTGGAACAGTGGCAACAGCGTCAAAGCTTCTGATGAATCAGCTGGATGCAGTTTATGTGCTGGCATTTTCGTTTCTGGCAGCAATGTTGTTTCTGGGAATTTATAACTGGAAAAAGGGATATTTACATGAATTACGTGAACTGTCCCGTAAAACGGTGATCCGCATGGTGGTGATCGGTTCACTGGGTGTATTTTTTTATAATTATTTTCTGCTTCTGGGGACAGCGCGTCTGGAAGCACAGACTGCTTTTGTGATCAATGAACTGTGGCCGGCACTGATCATTCTTTTTTCCTGGTGGATCCTTGGGGAAAAGATGAACATCGGAAAAGCAGCGGCAGTTGTTTTCTCTTTTCTCGGAATTCTGGTTGTGACAACGGATGGAAAGCTGACAGAGTTCGCTGTCGGGGATGCAAAGGGAATTCTGTTTGCCCTGCTGGCAGCAGTCTGCTATGGTTTGTATTGTACGTTGAATAAGAGAGAAAGTTATGACAAAAACCTAAGCGTTATGGTTTCTTATGTAGCAGGTACGGTGACGGCATTTATCCTGATTCTGATACAGGGAAAAATCGAAGCGCCGACTCTGAGCCAGACGGCTGGAATGATCTGGAACGGAGTCATCTGTAATGCACTTCCGTATCTTACCTGGGCGCTGGCGTTGGATCTCGGAAATACAGCTGTGATCGCAAATCTGGCATATCTGACACCTTTTGTATCACTTCTGTGTACACACTTTGTACTGGGAGAGAAGATCACCGTATTTTCTGTACTGGGTCTGGTATTGATCGTAACAGGAATTGCGATTCAGATGCTGGTAAATAAAAAGATAGGGAAGAATTCGTGCAGAGCACGAATTCTAAGATAAAAAAGTGGATATCTGCCAGTTTTAGGCGCACTCTAATAAGCCCCTGGCTTTATGGAGTTGGTAAGTCCTATGCTATGAGAGGCTTTACGCTTCGAATGTATTCATGATGGTTGATTTTGTCTGCAAGAACAACAGTAATGAGTTGTGTGATGCCGGCAAGAATCAGATCTGCATGCAGAGTCTTTTTATTTTGAGTCCGGCGCCCTGCAAGACACAGATTATCCTTGATGTGATTGATATCTCTTTCCACTACAGTCCTGATTTTATAGGTATCATCCCATTCTTCGGTTCCACGGATTGTCCCGGGATAAGCACGAAGGTTCTTTTCAGGATATATGTATATCATACAATCATGCAAGCATGAACAGATTTTTGATCTTTTTCCTCTGATATCATAAAAAAACATTAACAAAATTTGTAAAACAATATTGTTGAAAAATGATAATTGACAAATTTGAAGTTGATGATATACTAAACTCATAAAAACGTTTGCGCAAACGATTGCTTACAGAAAAATATAATTAGGAGGAAAAAGATGCAGAAAAATAATATGTCTTTTTTAAAAAATCTTACAACAGTTGCAGATGCGAGAACTGCCAGAGCTTCCAGCTGGGATCAGAGTGGAAGAAACAAAGATTACTGGCTGGTAAATGCAGGCGACACAGCAGTTATGGCAGATATTGAGGGACCAGGCTGTATCAATCATATCTGGGTGACAACCTTTTGCAGAGAAATCCTTGGTCCGTCTATCCAGCATCCGGTTCTGAGCGGTTCTGTTGCACCGGTAACCGAGATGGAAAATGCAGAAGGTGTTAACTGGGAGCTTAATGATCCAGATTACTATCGCAAGGTTCTGATTCGTATGACCTGGGATGATTTTGATGGTCCCAGTGTGCTGGCACCGTTGGGAGATTTCTTCTGTATCGGTCATTCCATGCCGTCAAGCTTTTCATCTATTCCTTTTAATGTATCCTCAAGACCTTGTGAAGAGCTGACCTTTGGTGGGACTGCTTCTATGAATTGTTATTTTCCGATGCCTTTTAACAAACGGGCCAAAATAGAGGTGATCAATGAAAATGAAAGACCACTTGGTCTGTTTTTCCATATTGATTATGAACTTTATCATGAAGAGACTCCAGATATTGCTTACTTTCAGGCAGCATGGAGACGTGATATGCCATGCAGTGGATGGGGAAATGATCTTTGTGTAAACTCTCCGGAAGTAAACAGTGTCCCTAATCTTGACGGGAAAGAGAATTTCCTGATGCTGGATACAAAAGGACGCGGTCATTATGTCGGTTGTAATCTTTCTGTACTTCATTTCCAGGGAAGCTGGTGGGGAGAAGGCGACGACATGATTTTGATCGATGATGAAGAAGAACCTAGCATTAATGGAACAGGTGCTGAGGATTATTTTAACCATGCATGGGGAATGCAGAGAAATCAGTCACCTTATAATGGTACGATTATGCATGACGGAGATACAAAAGGATATCAGGTATCCTACAGATTCCATCTTACAGATCCAATTCATTTCAAGAAGCATATTCAGATCAGTATGGAACATGGCCATGCAAATCATCTGTCAGATGACTGGGCATGCACAGCGTACTGGTACCAGGCAGCTCCTGTTACTGCGGTAACCATTCAGCCGGTAGAAGAGAGAATTCCGCTTAAGAGAACTTTTGATATTCCGAAACCGGCTCATCAGGTGGAACTTACACCGGAGATGCAGGAAGCTTACAGAAGCCGAAATGAAAGAATGGAAAAATTTAAAGTTGAAAAGGCAGAACAGATCAGACTTAATGCAGCAAGAACAGCACCGTCAGAAGCAGGAAACAAAGAACTGGCTCATAAAGTAAAAGAAGAATTTGACAAAGAAAAATAAATAAGCACATGGTGCATTAAAAAAATGGAGGGTTTTTTATGAAGTTAAAAAGATTTTTATCAATCATTATGGCTTTGAGTATGACTACAGCGGTATTTACCCCTGTATATGCAAGTGAAAAAAAAGAAAAGCTTACTCTCTGGGATTTCCATAATGGCTCTGAGGCAGAATCTGTCCAGGAAATGGTTGATGAATATAATCAGTCACAGGATAAAGTGGAAATTGAATATTCAAGTGTTAATCAGACAGATTATACCACAACACTTGTGACAACCGCATATGCAAATGGTGAATGCCCTGATATTCTCTGGGTAGAACCGGCAACTTACAAAAAATTCACGGAAGCAGGAATGTTGGCAGACCTTTCTTCCTACTATACAGATGATCTGAAAAAGGATATTCTTCCCTCATTCCTTGAAGCGGCAACCGGAGACGATGGAAAAATTTATACATTGCCATTTGAGTGTGAGACTCTTGGACTGTTTTATGATGCGGATGTACTTAAAGAAGAAGGCATTGAACCACCGACAACGTGGGAGGAACTGAAGAGTGCAGCTGAAAAACTCACAACAGATGACAGATATGGAATCGTTCTTCCGGTAGAAAAAACAGCATATACACTGTTTAACTGGTGGCCATTTATGTGGATGGATGATGCAGATATTTATGATGCTGATGGTAATGTAACAATTGGCAGCGACAATATGGCAGATGCCCTTGATTTCTGGGGATCATTTTATCAGAACGGATACTGCCCATCATCATTACAGAGCGGCCCATGGAGTATTGATAATATTGCAAATGGCGTAGCTGCTATGCAGATTGGCGGAACCTATATGATAAATGCAGCAGAAGAATACAACAAAGATGGACATAATATTGGAGTTGTACCGCTTCCGACACCGGAAGGAAAAGATGCTGTAACTGTCGCAGGAGGACAGATGCTGGGAGTTTCCAGTCAGAGCAAAGATGTTGATGCAGCAGCTGATTTTATTTTCTGGTGTTTCGGAAGTGATGATACAACTAATGCCGTAAAATGGTGTACAGAAACTAAATTTGCATATCCGGTACGTCAGTCCATAATCGATAAAAATAAAGACCTTTTCCAGGAAGGTATAAAGGCAACCTTTACTGAATTTTATGACACAGCAAGACCTGAACCACAGTATCCAACTGAAGTATCAGATATTATGGGGGATACACTGCAGGCTGTAATGTTTGGAGGAAGCTCAGGTGAGGAAGCAGCAAAGGATGCACAGGAAAAGATTGAAGCATTAAAATAAAACACAAAAGAGGTAGAATTATGAAGCAGAAAGGAAAAATATCCGGTAAAAAAATGAAGCAAATGCTTGTAACATATACATTTGTTCTTCCTGATTTTATTGGTCTTCTGGTTTTTATTATCATACCAATCATATATTCGTTTTATATGAGTTTATATAACTGGAATTTTGCGAATATAAAAGAATTTATTGGATTACAGAATTATGTAACAATGTTTAGTGATTCTGAATGGTGGCAGTCTCTGGGAAGAACCTTCAAGTTGACTTTAATGTATGTTCCGGCATTGTTTATCTTGTCCATTCTGTTTGCGGTTCTGATCAACTATGTCAAGAACGAAAAAGCGGCTGGATTTGTAAAAACAGCTTTTCTGCTTCCATATTCTATCACATCTGTAATTGCAAGTTGTCTGTGGATGTTCCTTTATATGGAAAGAAGCGGATTTATCAATGTATTTTTGAAGGCAGTTGGACTGAAGGGAGAAAAGTTTCTGGGGTCCACCTCTCAGGCAATGGTTTGTATTGCGATTGTTTTGATATGGATCAATCTGGGCTACAATATTATTCTTTTTCTCTCAGCAATAAAAGACATACCTTATAGTTATTATGAAGCGGCAAAACTGGATGGAGCCAATTCCTGGCAGGTTTTCTGGAAGATAACGTTTCCATTATTGAAACCTACAAGTGTTTTTGTACTGATCACATCGGTGATTGCATCCTTCCAGTGTCTGGATCTTATCATGGTAATGACCGGAGGCGGGCCGGCAAAATCCACAGAAGTTGCCAGTCTGTATATCTACAAACAGTCATTTGAAATGATGAAGGCTGGATATGGAGCCGGATTGTCAGTTGTAATGTTTCTAATTCTGACAGTGCTTGCCGTTATCATGTTAAAAATAAATGGAAAGGAGGAATGATGATATGAAGAAAAAAACAAATAACATACTTGCAGTAATTCTTATAGTATTGGGAATTGTAATGTTGTTTCCGATTTACATTTTATTTATGGTCAGTTTTAGAAATGAAAAAACTGTTTTTGTAGGATCACTGATCACAGCATCTCCTTCTTTTGAAAGTATAAAATCAGCGATAACACCGGATTTTCTTGTTGCAATCGGTAATTCATTTCTTATTGCAGTAGCAGTTACGATTATTGCTTTAATTCTTCATTCAATGTGTGGATACGCATTTGCAAGAATGAATTTTCCGGGGAAAAAGCCGATGTTTACAGTGATTATCAGTACTTTGATGATTCCTGTATCGTCTATTCTTGTACCTTTGTTTATGATATGTAAACAATTAGGAATTACAAACAGCTATGCTGGAATTCTGTTACCGGCATTGTTTAATGCTTATGGTATATTTTTGTTCAGACAGTTTTATATGAGTTTCCCTGTAGATCTTGAAGAGGCTGCAAAACTGGATGGCTGTTCTACCTACAGAATGTTTTTCACAATTATTTTTCCACTTTCACGACCGATCATTATTCCACTGTGTATTGCCTTTTTCCTGGGTAACTGGAACAATTATCTTTGGCCGTTGATCGTAAATAAGAAACCGGAATATCGAACAATTATGGTGTATCTCGCAAATATGGTTGGAGGCTATAACACGAAGTGGAATGTGGTTATTGCAAGTGCAATGCTGGCCTGCTTGCCGGTATTTCTGATATCGCTTTTCCTGCAAAGCCATCTGCAGAACAGCATAAAAATGTCAGGCATCAAATAGGAGGGAAAGCTTGTGGAAATCAGAGAAAGTTATGAAACCAGAAGACGCGAAGAAGAATACAGGGCAACTCTGGAAAAATCAGTACATTATTTTAGTGGGAACAGCTATATTACAGAACTCAGAAAAATGGGTTATGATCAGGCAAAACTGCAGGTAGAATATGAAACAGAAGAATCTGGAAAGCAGATAATCTGCAGTGCGGCAGCAGAAACAAAAACATTTTTTGACACAAAGGCTACAGAAAAATTCAGTGCCAAAAATAGTCTTTTTAAATGCGAAGATGTGAATATTTATGGTGATATCAGGCAAATTTACAGCCTTGAAAATAATGGTAAAAAGACAGTTTACGGCTTGACAGAATCAGATGGGATACAGAACTATATCACCATTCCCTATGTTTCAGGAGAAGACGGGAAAGTATATGAAGACATTTCCTCTCATAGAATCTGGAAGCGTGAATTTAGTGCAAAAACATCAGATCTGGACTGTGCGCTGAGATTTCGTATCGCACCGGATATCTGGCCGAATATAAAAATCAAAGAAGCAGATTTGTCACCTGAGGATATTTTTGCACATGCTTATGAAGCTATTTTTGATATAGAAACAAAAGGTAAAAAACAAGTGGAAATTCAGCTCCCTTATCAGACATTTTACTGGAATTCTGATACGGAAATGCTTATATGCGGAAAGTACCAGATTGAAATAAAATGCGATGAAAAGCTGTCCTTTGTAGCAGTATTTGACCAGTATGTAACAGAAATTATCGCAGGTGATAAGGTGCTGGTACTGCTGAATAATCTGACCAATGAAGCAAAAGAAATCAGTGTTATTGATATCAGTGGAAATCTTGGAAAAATCCGAGTTGGAGAAAATAATGATCCACATATCCATGTAGTGACAGAGAAAGAAACAGAGACTGAGATTACTGTATATGGACTGAGAGGTCTGGCATACAGTAAAGAAGCAACAGAAGCATTGAGAAGAAAAAAGAGCGAAGACAGGCTTATCTTCGCAAATGACAAGTTTAAAGTTTATGATAATCATGTTGAAGATATCTGTTATGGGAAACCGGATGCGTATATCATAAACTCAGAAGAAATTGTGTCAGCAGACAGGATTCTTGAAGAATTTCAATGGAGAAAAACAAAATGGGGCGACATGACAAGAAAGTCATGGAGAACAGACAAGTGGACAGCAGATAGGAATCTGAAAAAATATCCTATACTGAAATCCAGTTCTGATATTCTTTCCGCAACATGGAATCTGGCGATGACAGTCTTTGACCGTTGTACCGATGGCGGATATGCACTTCCCGGACAGGAACATATGTGGCAGGCAGGACTCTTTCAGTGCAAAGGGGAGGGTTTTGGAGTCTGGCTGAGGGATTCTGTGCATATAGCGATGCGTGGCGGCAGTCTGATCGATCCGGAAACAGCAGGGCGTTCCCTTTTGTATGCTATAAAAAAAGGATTTGACAATGGAAGCGACGGACCGGCAATGGGGGCTGTCGGATTGTGGGATTATTATCTGGCTACTGGCGACAGAAGCTTACTTGAAGATGGATATGACGTACTAAGAGAAACAATGACAGAGATTGAAAACAGATATAATGAGGAAAAAGGTCTTGTACGTGCAGAACAGTCTACTTCTAATGATGCTTTTCCCGAACCGGAAAATGCCGGTTATTCCCTGGGCAGTGAATGCTATTACATGAAGGCATATGATTCCATGGCAAAAATAGAAAAGCTTTTGCATGGAGAAAATGAAAATTCTGAAAAATGGAGTAAGGTTTCCGAGCAATTGCGTGAGAAAATTCGCGAGGAATACTGGAATGATGAGGCTGGATACTTTACCAGCGGACCAAAAGGCAGTGAAGCATATGAAAAGCAGATCTGGGAGACTTCTGGAGAGGAAGCTGCTCTGTGGGATAAGTTCCAAATTGCAACACCAAAACAGCGAAGAGAAATCCTGAACAGTGGAATACATACTGCAATGACACCATATGGAATCCGCTTGTTCCCTCACAGGAAAGAGCGTAACCATTTTGTGGGACCGGTATGGCCGGTATGGGAATCCGGATTTGCTTCTGCGGCAGCTGAAACACAGAACAAAGAACTTTTGCTTACAATGCTTGCACAACAGATGAGAACAGCAGTTCTCCATAAAAACTTTCATGAAGTTCTTGAAGCTGATACAGGGAAATCCTGGAGATGGCCGGGACAGCTCTGGCATGCCTGCGGATTTGCCGCACAGGTTTTATATGGTATTTTGGGAATCAGCTATGATGAGCAGGGCCTGAGATTTCAGCCATGTGTTCCAGAGGCCTTTAAAGGACTTGAAATAGAAAATCTGAATTACCAGTCAGCAAAACTAACTGTCAAAACAAGTGGCGTTGGAACTGTGGAATATGTTATACTTGATGGTGAAAAAGTTGATTTTATACCATATGGTCTGACTGGAAATCATATAGTCCATATTAAGTTGAAAAATTAACATGAACAGAGAGTGAAAGCGTATGAAAGCAAAGATTACAGATGTGGCCAAAAAAGCCAACGTTTCCATATCTACAGTATCGCATGTGTTGAATCACACACGTTTTGTATCCGAAGAGACCAGAAAAAAAGTCATGGATGCAGTAGAAGAATTGGGATATTCACCGGATGCATCTGGCAGAACTTTTCGCACCGGCAAAAAAATGATGATAGGACTTGTTGTACCAGATATTACAAACTCCGTTTTTGCTGCACTTATTGAAGATGTAGATGATGTGATATCAAAACAGGGATATAATTTGGTTATTTCCAATACAAGAGATAATCTTAGAATGGAAAAACAGGCGTTAAGAAGCCTGGCATCAGGTGTTGTAGACGGAATTGTGATTGCTTCTACGGCAGAAGAGTTTCAAACAATAAAGAGCCAAATGCCAGATAAGTTTCCACTGGTATTCATGGATCGAGTGTTGCCAGATCGAAATTATGACAGTGTTATTTTGGATTGTCGGGAGGCAACTGCCAAAATGCTGGAAGAAATGATTGGAAATGGATTTAGAAAGATTGGTTTTCTGGTCGGTCTGCCACAGATTAGCCCAACATATGAAAGGGTAAGTATCTATCAGGAGATTTTAAATAAGCATGGCATACCGGAAGAAGAACAATACATCCGGTACATCGATCGTAAGAATAATACGTATGATGTAGCCAGTGAGCTGATTGAAAAGGGATGTACAGCGCTTATAGCGACAAACACAGCAATGACTCACAGTGTGTTGAATTGTGTGGAAGACAGAGGGTTAAAGCTTGGAGAAGAGATTGTTATAGGTGGTTTTGTAGATTCTGATTTTGCAAATCGCTTTATGCATAAGATTCCGGTAGTTTATGAGCCGATGAAAGAAATGGGAAAACTTGCCGGAGAGATGATTGTAAAAAAAATAGAAGATAAAAACGAAAAATTTTCTGTAAAAGCGCTGCTATGTGAATATGACTCTAATAACTTTTACAGAAATCAGGCAGCGAAATACAAAGTAACAGGAAACACAGACACCACACAGACAAAGAGTATGCTGTAATGAAAGTTGACATTATATCACCTTTCAGACAAAAGAGAGGTATTTTATGTTAGAAAATAAATTGTTTAAATTTGAAGAGGGTGTTGTATCAAGATGGGCAAGCTATGAAAATCCAGATGGTGCAAAAGGTGCTGGTGGAACAGTGAGAAATGGCAGAAAAGGAGCTCCTTGGTTTACACTGAATCCAGGAGAGAGCCGGGTTTTAGCTCATGCTGAAAATACAAGTGGTATTATCCGACGCATGTGGATTACAATTAGTGATCAGACCCCAGAAACTTTGAGAGGAATAAAATTGGAGATGTTCTGGGATAATAGCGAGAAGCCTGCAGTAAGTGTTCCATTTGGTGACTTTTTCTGTGTGGGATTGGGAAAAGTTGCAACATTTAAAAATGCATTATTCTCAAATCCGGAAGGACGTAATTTCAGCACCTATATTCCAATGCCATTCAAAACAGGTATGAAAATTTTAGTTACAAATGAATCCAGTGTTACGATTAAGCATTTTTACTATGATATTGATTATACACTGGGTGATAAGTTCACAGAGGATACTTTGTATTTCCATGCTTTCTTTAACAGAGAAAATCCTACACACATGAAAAAAGATTTTGAATTGCTTCCATACATTGAAGGAAAAGGAAGATTTTTAGGCACTAATATGGGTGTTCGGTGCAATAAAAAACTGTATTCAGATACATGGTGGGGCGAGGGTGAATTCAAAGCGTATATTGATGGCGATACTGATTATCCGACCATATGTGGTACAGGTGTAGAGGATTATATTGGAACAGCATGGGGACAGGATTATTATTATGATCTGTACTGTGGCTGCCCGGTATATGATAAGGAGAATATGGAATTGTGCTGTTACCGTTTCCACATTCCGGATCCTATTTATTTCAACAGTAATTTTAAAGCAACGATACAGCAGATAGGTGGAGTTGACAGAGATGATTATTTCCATCATGCTCAGTTGCTGTATAAGAATAAGATAGCCAATAATCAGGTGATTTCTGTTGATGGAGATCCTATAGATTTTGCGGATATTCCAATGCTGAATGGTATCCCTCTTTTATTTGAAAGGGAAGATGACTGGTCATGCTGTACTTATTTCTACTTAGATAAGCCAGAAAATAATTTACCGGAATTAATGGATGTTTCCGAAAGGACAAAAGATTTAGTTGCCCGCCCTGGTTTTATGGGAAAATATCCACAGGATATGCCGCTGTTTCGTTAGCAGCCGGTAAGTGAAAATCATAAGTGAAAGCTTATAAGACTTTCCTGCAATGTCTGATATAATGATATTCAGATACTGTAGGAAAGTTTTTTTACTTTAGATGGATCGTGAGGACAGCAGGGAATGCCGTTTTCATTTACAGTATAGTCAATCCCTTCTATAGTGAGCTTTGTCTTCAGGGGGATAAAAGCCTTCTGAAATCCAATTTCTTCAAAGAGGGTCTTGTAGATTTTAATGGCATCAAAGGCGGCATCTCCAAGATTTGTATTCATCTGGAGAATCAGATTTCTTTTCAACAACGATGTCCGGATGAGCCTGAAGGAAGTCTTTGTTATAAAAAGTAATGTCACGGACGATGCCAAGACCATTTGTAATGATGCCAAATTTATAGGCGTAACAGAAATGTCCATTGATGTACATCTGCTGGATTGCCTGATTGGAAGTCGCATGAGTCGGCATGGAGCCATAAGCTGCTTTGTAAGGATCATAGGAATCATCAAGGTTATGGGATTTTTTGAAAGCCTTTAGCTGCTTGATAATGCGGTTTGCGTATTTAGAATTATTTTCTGTAACCCAAGCTTCAATACCGGAGGTATCAAAGATTGTCATGGAAGCTTTATTTTTAACAAGAAAAAATGCCGTGTTTATGCAGCTTTTTGCGTTTCGCAAACGCCTAATAAAAAGATGGATGGGCGGTCAGAAAGGATTGCTTCGGAAATGTAAAATTAAAACAGGACAAAAAAATATCTCCGGGTGTGATTAAGGGAAAGAGAAGGGATCACATCCGGAGATACTTATCGGGATTTGGAATATATTCAGGGATTCTTATATTACTCAGACATTGTTTCTGTATTCATATGGAAGTACCTTTGTCCGGTTAAAACTCGGGCAGTCACGAACCCATTCCAGAGATTCCTTGATGATCGCAGTCTGCATTGGAACGATGTTTGGTTCGCCGGCATTGGAACCGATCGGTACATGAGGTGCTGTAATTCTCGGTGCACCCTGCTGTCTCGCAATCGGAGGAAGAGCAGCGATCACACAGCAGCTCATTCCGGCTTCTTCGCAGCATCTGGTTACAATTGTCGCGGAACGGTGACAGGTACCACATCCACCGGTACAGAGGACGATATCAACGCCCTGTTCTTTGAGTTTTCTGGCAATTTCAGGTCCTGTTTCATTCATAAATTTCTCCACGTTTCCGCCGCCGCCCATGAAGGTGTAGGTTTCTGCCGGGAGGGAACCGATGAAGCCTTCTTCTACCAGTTCATGAAGACGGTCGATCGGGAACATGGCATTGACATCTTTGTTGATATCGGAGTTATCGAAGCCTCCGTGTGTAACCATCAGCATATCGGACGGGGTGTCAAAAGAGATCGTACGATAAGAAAAATCTCCGGATGTATTGAATGGTGTCTGATCTTTGCGATGGATACCGCCGGCTGTGATAAATGCGACTTTACATTCACTCAGTGGCTTCTTTAATTCAGTAAATACCGGTTTTGGTGTGATCGGTACAAAAATTTCTAACTGCATGCTGCCTGCATTGTTTAACCAGTTTATCATTTCTGTAAAAGATACGGCACTTCTGTCTGTAATTGTTGTCAATGAGATCACAAAACAGATCCAGAACTATGCTGCCATCAGTTTCAAGACGATTCAGGCTTATACGACAGGCGCGATTTTTTATGTTGTGCTGATATCGGTTCTTATTATTTTGCAGAAGCAGGTAGAAAGAAGAATCAGGGGGTAAAGGCATATGATCAAAATTTCGAATTTACAGAAAAGATTTGATGATCTCGAAGTGCTGAGAGATGTAAATATTGATGTGGCAGAAGGGGAAGTTGTCTGTATCATCGGTCCTTCCGGTTCCGGCAAAAGTACATTGCTTCGCTGCATTAACCAGCTTGAAACACCTACAGCGGGCGAGATTGAATATGATGGAAAGAGTATTACCGGTGGGGAAATGAAACTGAGAGATTTTCGTGAGGAAGTAGGAATGGTCTTTCAGAGATTTAATCTGTTTCCGATGAAAACCGTTCTCGAAAATGTGATGCTGGCACCGGTGCTGACGAAAAAGAAAAATAGAACAGAAGCAAAAGAAAAAGCTATGGAGCTGCTTGGCAAAGTCAACATGGCGGACAAAGCGAACAACAGACCGTCTACGTTGAGTGGTGGACAGCAGCAGCGAGTTGCGATTGCCCGTGCGCTTGCAATGGAACCCAAAGCACTTCTTTTTGATGAACCGACTTCGGCACTGGATCCGGAGCTGGTAGGTGAAGTGTTAAATGTTATGAAAGATCTGGCAAAAGAGGGCATGACAATGATCGTGGTTACTCATGAGATGGGATTTGCCCGTGAGATGGCAGAAAAGGAATCCTGTATTATTGTAGGAAGATGTGCCGATTATATTTTCCGTGATCACAGAAATGTTTTAAATATATATATTTATGCGCCGGTAGATGCACGTTATAAAAACTGTGTGGAAGTACTCAAGATGAAACCGGAAGAAGCCACAAAAATGATCTATAAGGTCGATAAGGCACGAACCGCATATCACAAACGCTATGCAAAGTATGCCCCGGGAGATCCGGACAGCAAACAGATTATGATCGATTCCAGTATGCTAGGGGTTCGGGGAACAGCGGAAATTCTGGCAGAGATTGTGCAGAAGAGATTCGGGCTGTAGAATGGAGAGAAACTACTGGCTGATTTTTAATGAGATCAATCCGGATTTCAGGATCGGTTGTATGATCCTGAGAATGCCGGTTTATCCGCTGACAGCAGATCCTTCAGATGTAAAAGAAGATAAGACCATCGAAAATCATCGATGGTCTTATCTTTTACTATTCTTCATCACGCTGGTATAATTTTTTTAAATTTGCATCAGATAATTGAGTATCACACCAGAAATTATCATTTAAATCAGAACGATAATAATCGTAAATATTTTCAGAAGTGATTGTGTCGATAGGAAGTTCGATTTCCTGAGAAACTTTTTTTCCTTTTAATGCATCAATCAATGTATTCAGAGCTGTTACACTGATGGTAGCTGTGTAATTAGGACAGATACTGTCAAAAGAAGTTGATTTCTGACATTCAATCCATGTTCTTAAAAATCCATTAGAAGCTTCTCCTGACATGGGAACCAATGGAAGCTCCTTTTCCTGAAAAGCGTCAATTGCACCCTGAGTCATTGCACCACCCTGTGACCAGACCCCATCAATTTCAGCATTTTCGTTGAGAAGATCTAAAGTTGCCTGATATCCTTTATCGTAACTCCAGTCGGCATAAGCTGTTGACAGAATATGGATATCAGGATATTCTTTAAAAACATTTTCTGCTCCAATCCAGCGTTCATTCGAGATTTCGCTTCCTGCGATTCCATTCAGAACAAGGATATTGCCTTTACCATTTAGTTTATTGACAATAAAATCTGCGCAGATCTGCCCAAAGGCGATATCTGACTGATATATTTTGGAGGTTACATTATTTGATTTTACTAATGAATTTAAGTTTACAACTTTTATACCGGCATTCATGGCATCATCTACAGCGGATTGTATGGCAGTAGGGGAAGTTGCGCAGAGAATAATTCCATCAACTCCCTTCTGAATCATATTGTTTATGTCATTGATCTGTTTGGCAGGATCTCCATTTGCATTTGTGACATAATATTCATCAATAATCCCTTCCGTTTTTAATTCACCGGCAGCCTGCTCAAACTCTGCAAGCATCTGAATACGCCAGGTTTCCAGCTGACTGGTATCGCAATAGGCAATTGTGAATCCATCAGAGTCAAATTGTTTTTTGGAAACAGGTTGTTTATGATCAGAAGTCTTCTGATCATTTGAAGGACCAGTGCAGGCACATAAAGATAATGTCAAAAAAATGATTACAATAGAAAAAGGAATAAATTTCTTTTGCATAAACAAGATTTTCCTCCTATGATTTGAGCTTTTTATAGTCAGATGGTGATATACCGGTAATCTTGCGAAATGCGGTGCTGAAATATGCAGCAGTATCATAACCGACTTTATAGGATATTTCGTATACTTTCATATCTGTTGTTCGAATCAGTTCTTTTGATTTCTCAATTCGTTTTTGAATCAGATAATTTGTAAATGACATTCCCGTTTCATTTTTGAAAATGACACTGAAATGACTGGGACTCATATGCACTGCATGGGCAACCATATCAATGGAAAGTTCATGATTCTGGTAATTATTATCGATATATGTTTTTGCAGAAGAAATTATTTTCAGGTAGCGGTTCTGACTGTTCTGCTCCAATGTGTCCATAATGTGATTGATGCTGGAATGCAATAATTTAATTGCTGTGTCCAGATTTCCTTCTGCTGCTATTTGTGCATAATCAGAGGTAGGATCAATTCCAAGTTGTGAAGCGTCAATATTCAGACTGGCAAGCTCTTTTGCAAGCTGAGTATAAATGGTGCTGATTATGACCTGCATAAAAATATATGACTTTCCACCATTTTGTTTCAGTATCATAAAGAGATTGTTAAGACATTCACTTACTGCAAGACGGTCTCCCTGTTTGATGAAATCTACGATATCTTCCATCGTTGCCAGAATATCAAGATCATCTATGGATTGAGTTGCGTGAAATCGTATTTTATTAAAATGCTTTAATTTATCATACATGAGAACAGAATTCTGTGGTATAACATATCGATTTTTCTGAATCAGTACAGATTCGAGATACGCGGTACGAAGTTCTGTCAGGCTGGAATGAACTGAGCTGACAAAAAATGTAAGACTACAGTCTTCATATATTTTTTTGAATGCAGTCTGGATAGATAAAACAGTAAAATCCAACATAGTAAGAACCGATTTTTTTGTTGCATCGGTGATATATAATCCGACACATCCGGGATGTCTTTCAAAAATAGTGATATTTTCGGTTTCCTGACGATGAACACAGCGAAAAAAGGTTTCGTTTACAGCCTGAAATTCTTCATCTGATAACTGATATGAAAGATTCTCGTAATTGTTGATATCGATGAGAACGGTACAACAAAAAGCAGGTTTAAGATATTCTTTGCCATATAGTTTTTCAAATTCTTCGCGTCCATCAAAAATCAGACATTGCAGCATTGTCTTTTCCATATTTTTCTGGTGAGACTCAATCAGAGAGTGATGCTGCTGTGTTAAGTTACATTTTTCCACTGCTTTTTTTAACTGCTGGCTTAATTCATTTTCATCAATGGGTTTTAGAAGATAATTCATAGCCCCTAGTTTTATGGCTTCCTGAGCATATTGAAAGTCATCGTATCCGCTGATGACAATGATCACTGTATTGGGATTTATGTTTTGGGCATACTCAATTATTTCAAAACCGTTCAGAAATGGCATCCGTATATCACTGATTAAAATATCTGGTTTATACTTTTCTATCAGTTCTTTAGCTTCGAGGCCATCAAACCCAACTCCGCATAATTCTATATTGAGATCATCCCAGGATATAAATTCGCTGAGGCCGGTTGCGATAATTTCATCATCATCACATAAAATTGCTTTATATTTATGCTGACTGTTCATTAAGAAGAATCCTCCTGTGTAAATTAAGGTGTTTGTGAGTGAATAGGCTGTGAAGAATGTGAATACATACTTCCGGTGTCTGCGTTATGAATCTGTTTGGGTAATTTTAATTTCACGGTAGTTCCGTAATTAAATTCAGATTCAATAGACAGACCATAATTATCACCAAAGTATGTCTGAATTCGTTCATTGATATTGTGTAGTCCATATCCACTGGAGTGAATTTCTGTGTTACTGTAAATATTTGTACGTAGTCTGGAAAGCTCTTCAGCAGTCATACCAATACCATTGTCCTGTACAATAAAGAATATGTCATCAATATCTTCCATAATCTCTACATGGATATGTACATGTGGTTTTGTTTTGGAAAGACCATGATAAATAGAATTTTCTACCAGAGGCTGAAGAAGTAATTTCAGTGTACTGTATGATTTCAGATTTTCAGGAAAATCTATATCATAATCAAATTTTCGACTGTATCGAATTGTCTGTATTTCCAGATAACTGGTAATATGCTGTATTTCTGAAGCAATGGGAATAAGCTCACTCCCTTTGCTCAAAGCAATTCGGAACAACATGGCCAGATTCTGCAGCATATGAATAGAATCTGCATTTCGGTTCATTTTTAAAAGCCAGACAATAGAATCCAGAGAATTATATAAAAAATGCGGATTGATCTGTGCCTGTAAAGCTTTAAATTCAGATTTTCGAAGTCGAACCTGTTGTTCATAAATAGAATTCATTAAATCCTGTATGTGAGTTACCATATGATTGAAAGAATGTGCAAGGCTTGCAAGCTCATCCTGACTTTCAGCTGTTATTTGAACAGAAAAGTCACCATCTTCAACAGATTTCATTGCGTTTTTCATATGAATGATCGGATCTGTGAATTTCCTGGACAGGAACGAAGAGAGAAATATAGCAATCGCGGCAACAACTAACAGTATTACAGCAGATATAACAAATATTTTGATATTTATACTGTTCAGGTAGTTTTTCGGAACGTTTCCTATGAGACTCCAGTTGGTAGTGGCAGACTTCTGATATACAAATAATTCGCGTTTGATAAGCTCGGCGGACGGATAAATGGATGTTGCAGAATTATCTCCGGAAGTACTGTAAGAAAGCGTGGTCAAAAGCTTAGAAGGCAAAGTAAATTCATCTGAGCTGTAAAGAATCTGACATTTATTATCCAGAAGAGTAAACCTTACATCAGTCGGCTCATATTGCGTAATGGTATCAAGCAGCGTGTTTTCTGCAAGTTCGACAACGATCACACCGTTGATCTTACCGGTAGATTTATCAATATAAGGGGAGCATAAACTAATATATCTAGTACCGGAGGACTTTACAACAAAACTTTCATCATGTATTCCATACCAGATATCTGAACCTGAATTCAAAACAGCATCAAACCAGTAATCTTCACGGTAGACAGTTTTCTGAAATGATGCGGTATTTGATTTGCAGCAGATATTGTTTAATCCGAGTACATAGATACCTGAAATGTCTTTACGTCCACTGACGATGGAATTTAATTCCAGATTACCATTAAGATCCTCTGAAAACTGTTCTTCAATGGTTGTATACTGTGTACGCATCCTTTGCTGAAAAGAAGCATTATTATTTACACTGTCGCAAATTTCTTTCATATTTGAGAAGGAACGTTCCATTTCAGTCAGAATTGTTTTGACTTCAGCAGTGGTAGTTTTGGTAATCATATTGCTGATGGTGTTATTGCTTACAGAAGCTGTGATAAGCTGCAACAGTAGTAGTGGTATAACGGAAAGTGTTATGAAATAAAAACATAATCTTTGTTTTATAGATTTATTGATAATATAATTGGGCTTTTTCATAATGCTGCTCCATGTACATTAAAATAAATTGGTAAGATACGTAAGGGCATTATCCGAATCGTATATACGATAAGGAAGAAGTATACGATGAGTTCCGTCATAACCTCTTTCCAGCTGGGCAATCAGGTCAAATGCTGCATAACCGAGACGTGGGCTGCTTTGAACGGTAGCTTTATATTCTCCGGCTGTGATTGCCATAAGGATATCCTGTGTACCATCAATGGAAACAAGTGTGACATCGGAATGATCAAAATAGCCGGAAAGATTTAATGCATTGAGAACTCCGAGGCCATCTTCATCACTACAGGAAAAAATGGCATCTATTTTCGGAGATGTTTCTGAGGCAATTAATCGTTCCATCGCATCCTGAGCTGTTTGGCGGTTAAAATCACTGGAGACAGTGGCTTCTATATGCATATTTGAATATTTTCTTATTTCATCATGAAATCCCTGATAACGTTTAGTGGCAATATAGGAATTCGCAGGTCCCTTTATTTCTATAAGATTACATGATTTTCCTGCATAAGTATCAGAGATGATCTGGGCACATGTCTGCCCCTCTTCACGATAATTTGTCTGAATAAAAAAAACATAAGGGGCAGTATCCGGAATCTGATCTGCTATAACGATCAAAGGCAGATCTCCGGATTTTATTTTTTCAATATTAAAAACTACATCAAGGACAGAGTCATCAACAGGCATGATAATAAGGTAGCTGACATCCTGTGAAATCAGGGTATTAATATCGTTGATCTGCTTTTGACTGTCGGGCTGGTCAATATTGTGATATACAAGTACCATATTATTGTCGGATGCAGCTTTTTCAAAAGTGGAAATCTGGTCGTTGATCCATTGATAGTTGCTGTCGGTTATGGATAAGCCTACCCGTACAGGGCTGGCAGTATCCTGAATAGATTTATCTTTTCCGTCTGTCTGATAATTGTACAAAAGAATGACTGTAGCAATGATAGCAGCGAAGAAAAAAAAGGCTACATATGTATATGATTTTTTGTGGAAAAAATGAGTATTTTTCATGATAATTAAACCTCGATCTGGTATTTGATATCATTATAAAGGGTAAAAAATAATAAAACAATACGAGAACATTTAATTTGATTTGGTTTTATTTCAATATGAAATGAAACTGCCAAAAGGCAATTGAAGTTTAAAAAAAATGATGTTATATAATAATCACTTTGAACAACAACACGTTATCATGAAAGGAGAAAATAGTATGGGGTTTCGAGAGGTTAAAGGAAAAGTAGCGATTATCACAGGGGCAGCAAGAGGCATTGGTTATGAATGTGCCGAGGCGCTGGCAGCAGAAGGAGTTGAGGTTATTATTGCCGATATTCTTCCGGAAGTAATGGAGTCTTTCAGAAAAATCAAAGAGAAATATCCGGATAATCAGGGCTGGGCAGAAATTGTTGATGTGAGTAAAGAGGAACAGGTCAGGAACTTAATTGAAGGTGCCGTAAAGAAATTCGGAAAACTCGATATCATGTGTAACAATGCCGGAATTAACGGCGGAGAAAAAAGTGTAATTGATGTAGAAGAGCAGGACATTGACAAGGTATTTAATGTTAATGTGAAAGGAACGTTTTATGGCTGTAAATATGCCGGAAGACAAATGGCAAAGCAGAAATCAGGAACAATTGTAAATACAGGTTCCTGGTATGGAAGAGAGGGACATGCTAATTCGGCACTCTATGGTTCATCCAAAGGGGCAATTCATACACTCACACAGGCATTTGCGATGGAAATGGCTCCATATGGAGTCACTGTAAATGCAATTTGTCCTGCTTATGCGGCAACGGAAATGCATTGGGCATATGTCAGAAAAGAAGCAGCAGAGAAAGGAGTGACATTGGAGTCTCTGGCAGAAGCAGAACTTTATAATATTCCGCTTCACAGACTTGGAACGGGAAAAGATCAGGCAGGTGCCGTTTTGTGGCTGGCTTCTGAAAGCGGAGCATATGTAACAGGACAGCTTATCAATGTAAATGGTGGAGTATTTTTTAGTTGATATAACATACAGAAAGAGGAATCTTACCTGAATCCGGGGGGATTCCTTTTTTGATGTAAAAGTATACGAAGAAGAGGACAGTCACAGGTTTCTTATAAATTATTTGATTTAATCAAATTAGATTGAAAGTTTTTCAAATGAAACTGAATTCAAATCATAAAAAAACTTTCGTATAATCACCACATGAAACACAACACGAAAAGCAAAAAGGGAGGTAGCAAAAGTTGAAGTACGATGTAAATGAGCTGAAACATCAGCTCTACAGTGGAATCTTATGTGATGTGATGGATGGAATGGGATACCGTAACCAGGCAATCAGTAATAAGATCAATCCACTCAATGATGAGACGGTCATTTTTGGACCAGCATTTACCAGTATTGGTACAGAAGTATATTCTATGCCGGAAGATCCGCTTACTGCACAGTGTAAGGTAGTAGATCAGTTAGGCGAAGGAGAAATTTATGTACTGGTAACCAGAGGTAATTATAACTGCGCAGTATTTGGAGAACTCTTCGCTACAGCAGTTAAAGCAAGAAAAGGAGCCGGTGTATTACTGGATGGATATGCCCGTGATCTGAAAGCGTTAAAGGAAATGGATTTCCCGGTATTTTTCAGGGGGAAAAATCCTAAAACATCAAAAGGCCGGTGTGAGATAAATGAATGTCAGATTCCGGTAACTATGGATGGTGTGACAATTCGCCCGGGAGATTACATTTTTGGAGATATTGATGGTACAGTCATCATTCCAAAAGAAATTGCAGATGAGGTTCTTGAAAAAGCATTAGAAACTATTAAGAAGGAAAATGTGGTCAGAAGTATTCTGCAAAATGGCGGAACATTACAGCAGGCATACGCAGAAAACGGTGCAATATAAAAAGGAGGAATCAATATGTTAAGCAGAGGAGAAGCGGCAAAAAGAGCAGTGATCGTTATGCATTATCAGAATGATATTGTAGATGCAAATGGTTTGTACAATCATGCAGGGGTGTATGCACAGGTTGAGAAAAACAACACTATGGAAACGGTTAAAAATATGCTTGAAGAAGCGAGAGCAGCCGGAATTCAGGTAATCTATATCAATAACATTTTTTCAAAAGGTTATCCGGAGCTTGGGCAGAATAATCTTCCAATCTGTGAGGCATCCAGAGAGACGAATTCATTTGTAGAAGGAAGCTGGGGCGTTGAGAATCCTGAAATTATCAAGCCGCATGAAGAGGACATTATTATTACAAATACAAATACAAGCGCATTTTCTTATACAACACTTGATCAGGTTCTGAGAGCTAAAGGAATTGATAAACTGTATCTTGCAGGTGTAGCAACTAACTTTGTGGTAGATAGTACAGCAAGATACGGATCGGAACTTGGATATCATATTTATATTATTGAAGATTGCTGTGAATCATTTACGGATGAAATGCATGAGTTTGCAATTGATAAGATCCTGCCGAAATTTGCAGTGATTACAAACAGTAAAGAGATGAAAGCGGAGTATTAATTGACATAACAGAAAAGGAGTGTACAACTATGAAAGCAAAAAAAATGATGAGTGTTCTTATGGCAGCAACAATGGGTATGATGATTGTTTCCTCAGGAAGCATGGTTTATGCGGCAACAGAAGATAATGCGGACCGAGGAGAAGGGTATGTGATCGGATTTAGCCAGTCAGACAATGGAAATGGATATCGTCAGACCGTAGAAGCTATGTTAAGAGATACATCTGCAAAACTGGTAGAGGATGGATATCTGGCAGAAGATCTGATTTTTGCAGAGGCAAATGGAGATATCTCTACACAGGTGCAGCAGATCAATGATTTCATTCTTCAGGGAGTGGATGCTATTGTAATCGAGCCTGGTTCCGGAAATGCGCTCGACGGAGCAATCCAGAAAGCTTCAGATGCGGGAATTCCATGTGTGATCGTAAATGACGGACCAGTATCAAGTGAGGCAGAATTATGCTATCAGATCAATTATAACTGGGATGAAATTACGGGAACTATTACAAAGTATATTTGTGATCTTCTTGGTGGTGAAGGAAAAGTGATCGAACTGAGAGGTATGGCAGGAACAGAGTCTGATGAATTAATGCATCAGGGAGTTGTGGATGTGCTTGCAGATTATCCGGATATTGAAGTAGTATCTGAGATTTATACAAACTGGAATGGTTCCGAAGCACAGCAGCAGCTGGCATCAGTACTTCCTACATTAGATCATGTGGATGCAATTATTACACAGGGTGGTGACTCCTATGCAGCAGTTCAGGCACTTCTGGCTGCCGGTTATACAGAAGATGATCTTCCAATCGTAGCAGGTGATTGTCGCGGTTCTTTCCTGAACTGGTGGGCAAATGAAGCGCCGGAAGGATATGATACAATTTCCGCATCTGCAAATCCGTTTAACCCGAGTGCAGGACTTTATGCAGCAATTGATATTCTGGATGGAAAAGATGTACCAAATGTTATGATTCATCCGGTGGGTATTGTAACAAAAGATGATGTTGATCAGTATGAAAATGTTGGTGCAGACGAAGTAGGATGCCCGACTTATGACTGGGATTGGGTAAGAAGTGAATTAGAAGCACAGTAAGAACCAGAAGAACGCAATGAGCTATTCATTGCGTTCTTCCATACAGGAGAAGGAAGTGATTATGATATGAAAGAAACAATGACTCCTTATATAGAACTGAAAAATATAGACCGTATTTTTGGTGTAACTAAGGCATTGGACCAAATGAGCTTAAAATTGTTTCCCGGTCAGGTAATCGGATTGATCGGATCAAACGGAGCAGGAAAATCAACTCTGATGAAGATTTTGACTGGTGTTCTGGAACAGACAGCAGGCGAGATTATTGTAGAAGGAAAAACAATAGAAAAAAAGGAGTATAACGCGAAGAAAGCGCAGGAATTTGGAATTTCATGTGCATATCAGGATCTTTCATTATGTACGAATTTAAGTGTGTATGAAAATTTTGCAGTAATGAATGAAGAACATTCGTTATTTGGAAAACCGGGATGGAGAAAAAGAGCTGCAAAAGAAACAAAAGAAAAACTGGAAAAATATTTTCCTGCAAATGGAATTGATGTATATACGCCAATGGATCAGCTGTCGCTTGCGGAACAACAGGTGGTAGAAATTACGAAAGCAGTTATGGATGAAAATCTTAAAGTACTGGTATTAGATGAACCGACTTCTGCATTGTCATCTGACCGTGCGACACAGCTGCAAAAAGTTGTAAAGGAACAAAAGAAAAAAGGTATTTCGATTATCTACATATCACATAAACTTGAAGAAATATTACAGGTATCTGATGTTGTTGTTGCCATGAACAGTGGATGTAAAACCGGAGAGTTTCTGGCAGAAGAAGTAAGTGTATCTGATCTTGTTAATATTATGGGAGGATCGGCAAAGGGCGGACAGGAAGATCGAAAAAAAGACGTAGTGGGTGAAGACAGTGTACAGATTCAAAATTTAAATACAGAAGAGCTTCATAATATCAATATCCACGTGAAAAAAGGAGAAATAGTCGGTATTTCCGGTCTGGTTGGATCCGGACAGACGAGCCTTCTGAATGAAATTTATGATTCAATGGGACATAAAGGCAAAAACAGAAAAGGCGCTGTAAACACATATGGTAGAATTGCTTATGTGAGCGGAGACAGAGCGAACGAAGGTGTTTTTTCTCTGTGGAATATAAGGGATAATATTTTAATTGCCAATCTTGATCAGGTAAAAAGCAGAGGTTTTCTTGATGCCAAAAAAGAAAAGAAAATTGCGGAAGAATGGTATGAAAAATTGAAATTCCGTGCAGAAGGTATAACCAGTAAGATTACATCTTTGTCAGGAGGAAACCAGCAAAAGGCTCTGATTGCCAGAGGTATTGCATCTGGCGCAGATATTATTTTGTTAAACGATCCGACAGCCGGGGTTGATATTGAAACTAAACAGGAAATTTACGAACTTTTAAATGAAGCGAGAAATATGGGAAAATCCATTATCTTTTACAGTACAGAAGATAATGAAATGGAAGTATGTGACAGAGTTTATGTAATGAGCCACGGAGAAATTGCCGAGGAATTAAAAGGCAGTGACATTACAGTAAGTAATGTTGTAAAAGCTTCATTTAAAAATCAGGGTAAAGAAAAGAATAATGAAGAAAATACGAAAAACAAATCAGTTGTTTCTGCATTACTCAGACATCGTGCAACAATCCCGTTGTTGATACTTATGCTCCTGCTGTTTGCAAATGCATATTACAAGCCACTATTACTTTCTTATAATGGTCTGGATATGATGATTGCAACGGCACTTCCACTGGTATTTGTATCCTTATCGCAGATGTTTATGGTCGTTTCAGGTGACATCGACATGGGCAACGGACGTGCAATTGCCTTGGTAAATGTTATTTCAGCAGTAGTCTTATCGGGCAGCTTTGGCCTGGGAATTTTGGGATTGCTCCTTTTTATTGCAGCATATCTTTTTATGGCAGTTCTTATCCATGTCAGAAAAATGCCGGCTATTGTTGTTACATTGGGAACTCAGTATATCTGGTATGGAATTGCGCTTGTTATGGCGCCTACACCAGGAGGAATGTGTCCACAGTGGATTTCCGGTCTGTTTAATTACAGATTTCCGCTTATACCAATGCCGGTGATATGGTGTTTCATTGCAGGAATTGTGAGCTACTGGATACTGAAGAAATCGAAATATGGAATGATCCTGAGAGGAATCGGTAATAATCCTCAGTCTATTCAGAGGGCCGGCTGGTCATATCTGGCAGCCAAAATGACAAATTACGGGATTGCAGCAGTTTTGATCATATTTGCCGGTTTGTCTGTTACATCAATTTCGCTCGGCGCAGATGCAAGTAGCTGTGGAGCTTATCAGATGATGAGTATTGCAGTTATTATTCTCGGTGGATGTGAATTGTCAGGAGGACAGGTTGAACCAGTTGGTGTAGTAGCGGCTGCAGTTGCAATGTCGTTTATTACAACATTGCTTACATCTCTGAAAATTGATTCCAACTATCAGACAGCAGTAATAGGTCTGATTTTGATACTTACATTAACTGCGAAACTTCTTACTCATAAAAAGGGAGGTGCTGGAAGATGAAAATAAAAAATTTTACAGAAAAAAATTCATGGATCTGGCCGCTTTTGGGAGTAATTGTCTTATGGATCGCGATTGGCGCTTTTTCTGGTGGAATCAGCCTTAAGTCTTTATTCTCGGGTTTTTCACTTGCAAGTTTCATATTATTGTTGGCGCTTGCACAGATGTTTGTTGTTACAAGTGGAAAAGGTGCAATTGACCTGTCCACAGTTTACATTATGACTTTTGCTGCATTTGTATCATGTACGGCAATGCAGAAAAATATATTTCTTGGTTTTCTGGTTGCTGTTGTTTCTGGAATTATATTTGGAGCAATCAATGGTATTATTAATGTTTATTTGAAGATACCTGCTATGATCACAACACTTGCTACAGGTTACATAATTTATACATTTGTACTGATCACGGCATCAAGTGTTACGAATACATCCAGTCAGGCAATTGCGAAATTTATTAATACGACGCATGGAGGCATATCAAATCTTACAATTATCTGTGTAGTTATAGCAGTTATTCTCGGGATAGTACTTTATAAAACAAAGTATGGACGTCAGCTGCATGCCGTAGGACAGAATCGTAATGCGGCCAGATATGCAGGGATTCAGGTCAACAAAGTTCTGATTATTACATTTGCAATCAGCGGTGCCATTTCAGGTTTTGCAGGTGTCTTATGTGCATCATATGTCGGAGGCGCTTTCAGAGATATGGGAGAAGCATATTTCCTGCCCTCTATTGCAGCTACTTTTATAGGCGGAACATTGGCAGCAGGTGGAAAATCAAGCACAGCGGGTACCGTTTTTGGTGCATTTATGATGTCACTGCTTACTACATTATTAAATGTTACGCGTTTATCACCGGGCTTACAGAAACTGATTCAGGGAGCAATTCTTGTTTTGATCTTGATTGCTTCCGTAAATAAAAAGGCAGGAGAAAAATAAATGGCTTCAGAACAGGAAATTATTGAATTAATAGAACAGATTGGAATTGTACCGGTGGTTGTACTGGAAGATGAAAAAGATGCAGAACCATTGGCAGATGCATTAAAAGAGGGCGGTCTGCCATGCGCCGAGGTAACATTCCGGACAGAAGCGGCTGAGAGTGCCATACGGCTTATGCTGAAAAAGTATCCGGATATGGTGGTAGGAGCAGGAACGGTCCTTACTGTTGCGCAGGCAGAGCGTGCGGTCAGAGCAGGCGCAAGATTTATTGTAAGCCCGGGGTATGGCGAGGAGGTTGTAAATTACTGCATAAAAAATAATATTGTTGTAATACCCGGCGTATCCAGTGCTTCAGACATTCAACGTGCAATTGGAGCTGGATTAAAAGTTGTAAAATTTTTTCCGGCAGAAGCATCTGGTGGACTTGATATGATAAAAGCTCTGGCAGCGCCATATAAAAATATAAAATTTATGCCGACAGGAGGAATAAATGTAAATAATTTGGAAAGTTATCTTGCATTCCCTAAAATCATAGCCTGTGGTGGAAGTTGGATGGTAAAAAGTACTTATATAAAAGATGGTAAGTTTTCTGCTATAAAAGAGATGACGGAAAATGCGGTGCAAAAGATGCTGGGACTGCATTTGAAAAAGATAGTTTTTTCTCAGAAAAAAGAAGAAGTTTTTAAGGAGCTGTCGTCTTTAACAGAAAGAGATTTTGACTTCTGTGAAAATTCTGCTGAGACATCATTTATAGAAATTGAAACAAACAGTGTAATGAGAACTGCCAGAATCTTAAAAGATAAAGGAATACTTTTTCATACAGAAACAAGACAGGATATTTCAAATGAAAATGTAATCATATTGGATCAAAAAGCAGATGGCATTTCAGTTATAATAAAGAACAGGAGCATTTGATATGGAAAAAAGATATGATATTCTGGCTTTGGGCGAAGTGATGCTTCGGCTGTCGCCTTCCGGGGAAAATCGACTGGTAACGGGCAAAAGTCTGGATGTTCATCTGGGTGGGGCAGAAATGAACGTAGTAACAGGTGCCTCTTTGCTTGGCATGAAAACTGCTCTGCTGAGTAAATTTCCGGGTAATGAGATTGGATCATATGCGAAGAGGATTATTGCATCAACAGGTACAGACACAAGTCAGTTAGTATATGACATGGAAAGCGATGCAAGAATGGGGCTGTATTACTTTGAAAATGGAGCATTACCACGAAAACCGACAGTAGTATATGACAGGAAATATTCCTCCTTTACAAAAATTCAGGTGGAAGATTTTCCGGAGGATATTTATACTGCAACAAAATGTTTTCATACGACAGGAATTACATTGGCCCTTGGTGGTTCATGTCGGGAAACAGCAGTCAAAATGATTAAAAAATTCAAAACAGCAGGTGCCAAAATTTCTTTTGATGTAAATTTCAGAGGGAATTTATGGAGTGGAAAAGAGGCAAGAGAATGTATTGAAGAAATACTTCCTATGGTGGATTACTTTTTCTGTTCAGAAGATACCGCCCGGCTGACTTTTTTGAAAGAGGGAAGCCTGGAAGAAATCATGAGAAGTTTTGGTCAGGAATATCCGCTGACAATGGTATGCTCAACGCAGCGTGTGGTACATAGTCCTAAGTGTCATAGTTTCGGCTCAAAGATATATGATGTGAAAAAAGACCGGTTTTATGAAGAACTTCCCTATGAAAAAATAAATGTAGTTGACAGGATAGGAAGCGGAGACTGCTACATTGCAGGCGCTTTGTACGGAATGCTCAGCGAAGAGGGAAGTATCATGAAAGCGGTAGAATATGGAAATGCTACAGCCGCTTTAAAAACTACAGTTGCAGGAGATATGGGTGTATCAGATAAAAACGAAGTAGAACTGATTATAAAGCAGCATAAGGATACGAAGCATAATTTTGAAATGAACAGATAGAACAAAGAGTGTAAACACTGTATTTAACTGTCAAAGAGAAGCGTTCGATATTTTTTCAGATTTCAGATTTTGTATCTTTAAAAAAGAATATCAGAGTGCTAAGATAGACAAGGCGAAAATCAATAGTTATGGAGGAATATAAATTGACAGAAGAATACGAGACACAAAAGACACAAAACCTGCCGGTGTTGCGGGGCGAACTGGCATTGCTGGTGGTTGTACTGATCAACAGTCTGGGTGTTGTGCTGATGCTGT
>ERZ506982.184-NODE-184-length-35718-cov-11.2072_pt1 | contig 35718 bp, 26 predicted proteins | sample MGYA00512886_ERZ506982 | MGnify/ENA metagenome assembly ERZ506982 | reverse complement strand
GGGCCCTTGCGGCGTAGTCGCTATTTGTTCAGTCCAAGTTTCGGGGCGCAGTTCAAGGGCACCTTTGTGGTGGTTTTCCCTTGTGGTGGTTCTAAGTGTAAAGCCTTCTACGACCGGCAGTCGTTAGACAAACAGCACGTGAGCGAGCAGGGCGCACACGCACACCGCCCCAAATACCAGTGCCACGATCGAAATTACGCGATCAGCCATGTCCATGTTGGCACGGTTCGTCAAAAACCGATCTTCGGCGGCGTCGGCGCGCGCCTCACGCACCATCTCGGCAACCACCTCGCGGCCATCAAGCATCTTTGCATCCATGTTTGCCTCCCCGGCCCCAATCTTGTCCATCGAAAACCAACTCCATGCAACCCGTCGGCGCCTACGGGCGCTCGTTGGGGGCCAGGCGCTGCATCTTGCTCACGGCCTTAAACTTGGTGAACAGCGGCACATACTCAAAGCTCACGTTGGAGTTCTCCAGGCCGTACCAGCGCGCAGGCGTGCCGGCGGCGCGGCGGATGATGTACTTGAGCGTGATGGCCGTACGCTCGCTCGGCTCCACGTCGCTTTCGGGTGCCAGAAGCTTACGGATCATGACGAACTTGAACGTACCGATGTTGCCCGGATCCTTGTAGACCGAGTAGTCATGCGTCTGCGCCGGCAGCTCGCCGGTGGCAGCTAGGTCCTGAACGACCTGACGCAGGTAGGCATTGACGCGCTGGTTGATCTTGTAGCCCAGGTACAGATGCACGCGGAACACGTAGTCGGTGCCGAACGTCTCGACCGAATAGGCAAAGGTATGCGGCTCGTCCATGGTCTCGACATTCACGAACCACCAGGCGCGAGCGCGCTTGGGATGCTTGTCCAAGATCGAGTAGACGATATCACGGTCGATGTAATCGGTATGGGTGTCCTTGGTCAGGTACACGATATTGTCGCTCAGGCGCTCGTAGCGATCGTCATCGCGTAGGCGCTTGAGCTGCGGCAGGTAGCTGCGCAGCGGCAACAGCGTAAACTGGCGCTGCTCGACCGCCGTGCCGTTGTACCAGCACACCATAATGCCCATGATGAGTGCAGCCATGAGGATGGTGAAGTAGCCGCCGTGGAAGAACTTGGTGAGCGAGCTCACAAAGAAGAAGCCTTCGAGCAAAAGGAAGAAGGCCGCGAAGATCCACGGAGCAACCTTGAGCTTGCGCTCCTCGTGCAGGTAGAAGAAGAGCAGCAGCGTGGTGCACATCATAGTCAGCGTAATGGCAAGGCCGTAGGCGGCTTCCATATGCGCCGAGTTCTGGAACAGCAGCACCACGATGACGCAGCCCACGAGCATGACGTTGTTGACCATGGGGATGTAGAGCTGGCCCTTGGTCTCGGCCGGATAGAAGACCTGCATGTGCGGCATGAGGTCCAGGCGACTGGCCTCGGACACCAGCGAGAACGCGCCGGTAATGAGCGCCTGCGAGGCAATGATGGCCGCGACGGTGGAAAGGCCGACGGCAAACGGGCGCAAGCCCGGGGCGAGCATCTGGTAGAACGGGTTAAGGTCAGCAATGCCCATGAGCTCGGGGTTGGCAGCGTTGTTGATAAGCCAAGCGCCCTGGCCCATATAGGACAGCAGCAGACAGCACTTAACGAACGGCCAGGTGGCGTAGATGTTGCCGCGGCCGACGTGGCCCATGTCGGAGTAGAGCGCCTCGGCACCGGTGGTGGCGAGGAAGCAGCTGCCCAGAATCATGATGCCCGCGTGGTTGTTGGGGCTCAGCAAAAAGGCGATGCCGCGCACCGGGTTGAGGCACAGCAGCACGGCGGGGTGCTGGAAGACAAAGAACAGACCCGTGCCGCCCAGGAACAGGAACCACAGCGTCATGATGGGGCCAAAGGCGTGACCGATCTTGGCCGTACCGATGCGCTGTACCAAGAAGAGCACGATGATGATGGCGAGCGTAATGGCGACGACGCGGCCCTGGTCATCGCCCAGCACGGCATGGACCGCCGGGATGGTGCGCAGGCCCTCGATAGCCGTGGTAACGGTAACGGCAGGCGTCAGGATGCCGTCGGCGAGCAGCGCGGCGCCACCCAGCATGGCAGGGATGATAAGCCACTTGCCGCAACGCTTGACCAGGCTGTACAGGGCAAAGATGCCGCCCTCGCCATGGTTATCGGCGCGCAGCGAGATGAGCACATACTTGATGGTGGTCAGCAGCGTGACCGTCCACACGACAAGGGAGAGCGCGCCGAGCACGAACTCCTCCGTGACGCTTCCGATGCCGCCGTTGCCGGCAACGAGCGCCTTGGTTACATACATGGGGCTGGTGCCGATATCGCCGTACACCACGCCCAGCGTGACGAGCATCGCCGAGATGCTCACAGGAATCGCAGCGTGCGAGGCTGCCTCCTTGGCCTTTTGTTCCATAAGCCGGTTTCCTCCCAACTTTAATGTTCGAAGGGATTATAGGTAATCGGCCCATGTTTGAATGCACTGTTTTCCCAGCTAGATAAAGATTTATACAGTCTTTAGACCACCACGACGATATGGAATGTGACAAAGGGACTGTCCCTTTGTCACATTCGTCATTTTCCGAGCCAGTTTTTGAACCACCACTCCATGGAGCGGCCCATCTCGGCCATAAAGGGGCTCGTGTGTTTGCGGGTGTAGATATCCACCACGCGCTCGCCCACCTCGCGGGCATGCGGACGGAACATCGCATCCATCTCAGCCACCTGCGCATCCATGGTCGCGGCGTCGGCTCGGCAGTAGTGCTCCTCGTGCACCAGGTTCACCACGGGATGCGCAATCGCCGGGCGCTCTTTGCGAGGCGTGCCGATGATGAGCATCGACAGCGGCATGGTATAGAGCGGCAGATCGAGCAGTTCGGCGACTTCCTCGGCATTCTCGACGATATCACCGATATAGCAGCTCCCCAGCCCCAGGGCCTCGGCGGCAACCACGGCGTTTTGCGCGGCGATCACGGCGTCCTGGGCCGCGATGGCAAAGTCGCCCAAACCCGGCGCGCGGCGGGGCGCCTTGCCCGTGCGCTCGACAAACTCGGGCTCAAAGCAGCCCACGTGCTCAAACAGATCGATCCACTTGGCATAATCGACCACAAATATAAGTGCCCAGGGCGCCTTGGCGATCATGGGCTGGTGATCGCACAGGTCGGCCAGACGATCGAGCGTGGCCTGTTCGCGAATGCTTACGATGGAGTACATCATCATGGCGCCTGCCGACGGCGCACGGCTCGCCGCATGCAGGATCGCCGCCCGCTGCTCGTCGGTCACCGCCACGGGACGATCGTCGTCATCACGCGCGAAGGCACGCGTGGAGGAACGGTGCTCCAACGTGTCCAGCACCGCATTGCCCGTGGTCTCGACCGGATAGCCACACGTATCCACAGCCTTGGTGCAAACCTGCTCGTTCATCGCCTCATCCTCGCTAATTCTTTAAGAAGCCTTTACGTTTCCGTGTAATTCCCGTCCATTATCGCGCAGGTCGCCACTACATTGCGCCACACCGCCACACGTGCGCGTTAATATGGCTGGTTGTTGTGCGCAGACACCAATTGCAGCGCATATCTTGGTAACAATCGGGTAAACCCCCGCTTTCGTACGTTTTAGTTTGTGAGGAGTCTCAGCATGTTCGCTGCCGCCATCTCGCTCGTCGGTCTTGCGGCGACCGTCTACCTTGTCTTGCGCGAGGCCAAGGCCGTTCGCGCTCAGTCGGGCACCGTCGCCAAAAGCGCTCTTGGGTGGAGCGTCGCCTTCGGCCTGTTCCAGCTCTTTTTGACCATTTGGGGCGCCATTGGCCTCGTCGCCCAAAACGAGCCACTCGCCTTTGTGATGCTCATCCTGACCAACGCCATCCTCACCGGCTGCGCTTGGGCCAGCATCGCCCGCGACCGCATCGCCCCGCGCATCTTTGCGTTTGCTGCGCCCGACGCCCCCGCCCCCACCGGCAAGCTCGCCCGCCTGCGCGGCGCCTTTGTGGGCAAACCGCTCGTCGCCGCCGTCCTGTGCCTGCTGCTCGCCGGCGTCTTTGCACTGCTGGGCATGGAGGTCTCATCCAACCACGACTTTACCTGGGTCTACCCCCTGTGCATCCTGCTCGAGTGGGGCATCATCACCGCGCTCATGGTCGGTCTGTTCTTCCTGTTCCAGCGTCATGGCGCAGCTCCGGCCGTCCTGGCCTTTGCCCTCTTTGTCCTGGGCATTGCCGAGTTCTTCGTCATCACGTTTAAATCCATGCCCATCCAGCCGGGCGACCTTTCGGCCATCTCTACCGCCGCCGCGGTCGCCGGCACCGGCTACACCTTCTCGATCTCGCTGTTCTGCGTGCTATCCATGGGCTTTACCGCCATCGCCATGCTGCTGTGCGAGTACGCCGGCCTGGTCGCGCCGCACCGTCAGAAGGGCGCCGCCAACGCCAAGCGTATGCTGCTCACCAACCTGCTCGTCGCTGTGCTGTGCCTGGGCGGCGTGACCGCGCACGTCACGCTTATCGACTACTACAACACTCTCGGCATCACCGTCTACACCTGGCGTCCGCTCGAGAGCTACTGGCGCGAGGGCTACCTGCCTGCCTTTATTAGTGCGGCGCAGTCCATCAAGCCGCCCAAACCCGCCGACTACTCCGTCGACGATGCCAAGGCCACGCTCAAAAAGTACGCCAAGGCCTACGACAAGTCCAACGCGGCCAAGAGCGACGAGCGCGCCGCCGCAAAGGAGCAGTTCGACAGCGAGAAGCCCACGGTCATCGCCATCATGAACGAGACGTTCTCGGATCTGTCGATCTACCAGAACATGCGCGCCGGCTACGAGGGTCCGCAGTACTTTAAGAGCCTGTCCAACTGCCTCAGCCGCGGCAAGCTCTACGTGAGCGCCTACGGCGGCGGCACGGCCAATACCGAGTTTGAGTTTATGACCGGCAACTCCATGGCCAACCTGGGCTCGGGCGTGTACCCCTACACCATCTACAACATGGAGACGACCGGGAACCTGGCAGAGCAGTTCAAGTCGCTCGGATATTCCACCACGGCCATGCACCCCAACCACGCGACCAACTGGAACCGCGAGAACGTCTACAAGGACTTTGGCTTTGACCAGTTCCTGTCCATCAACGACTTCCAGGGCGCCGATACCCTGCGCGGCATGGTGACCGACCAGGCGACCTACGACAAGATTCTTGAGCTGCTCGACCAGAACGCCGATCCGCAGTTTATCTTCGACGTGACCATGCAGAACCACTCGGGCTACGACACGGGCCTGTTGCCGGTCGACAAGCAGATGCACCTGAACATCGACACGACCGACCTGGACGCCAAGACCGTCGAGGACGGCACGTTCTCCGATGTCGACGAGTATGTCTCGTGCATCGAGCAGTCCGATCAGGCGCTTCGCTACTTCCTCAACGCCTTGAGCAAGCTCGACCGCAAGGTGGTCGTGGTGTTCTGGGGCGACCATCAGCCGTTCTTCCCGTCCAAGTTCAACGACAAGTGGTTTACCGGCGAGGATGATGCCACGCACCAGGAACGTCTGTGGCAGACCGACTACATCATCTGGGCTAACTACGACGTTGCCGGCTGCGACCAGACGAGCGAGGTCGACGACCTGTCCACCAACTACCTGTCCACGCAGCTCATGCAGCTGATTGGCGCCCCGCTGACCGACTACCAGAAAGCGCACATGACGCTGCGCGAGTCGCTGCCCGCTATCAACTCCGTGGGCTACGAGGACTCCAGCCTGCGCTGGGCGCTCTCCTCCAACGTCACCGGTGACGACGCCGCCGCAGCAGCCGCCACCAAGGCACGCGAGGATTACGCCAAGATGCAGTACTACGAGATGTTCCGCGACGGCAAGAACGTGTATACCGAGCACTTCCAGACCGAGGCCAACGAGACCGATCCCAACCTGGCACCGGGTACGACCAAGATCAAGTAGCGACTAGCTGCGAATCATAACTGAAACGTCTGTCCGGGCGGAGGCATATAAGGTTCCCTGCTCGGACAGTCCTGCGCAAGACGGGGGGCCACATTAAGTGGCCCCCTTTGCGTGCGGAACTCGCGATGAACCTTATATGCCTCCGTCCGGACAGACGCCCTGTTGTTGGAGCGCGGCTTGTCATGGAGGGGGTATCCGCAACATATATAAGTTGAAGGCCACGTTATGTGGCCTTCTTTGTTTGCGGAAAGTGTGTCCCGGAATTCTTGTCTGGAATGGGATGCAGTTTCCGCTTGGGACCCGATTGGGAAAGTGTGTCCCACTATTCAGCTGGATTCCAGGATGTATTTTCCGGTTGAGGCTCGTTGGGAAAGTGCGTCCCACTTTGGGGGCTGATTCTGGGACGTGGTTTCCGGTTAGCTCTCATTGGGAAAGTTCATCCCATTTCTCGGCCTAATTATGGGACGCAGTTTCCCGTTGAGGACCCTTTGGGAAAGTGCGTCCCGGTCTGGGCGCTCAAACTGGGATGGATTTTCCGGATGAGGGCTTGACGGAAAATGTGTCCCGTTCCGGGCGCTAATTGTGGGATGCAGTTTCCGCTTGCGGAGTCTCCACTCAACAGAAAACCCGGGTGGCCTGTTTTTTGGCTACCCGGGTTTTTGGGTTGTCGATATGTTCGACTGGCTACTAGTGGGTCTTGCGGCGCTTGATCAGCATGATGAGGGCTATCACTACGAGCGTTGCTCCCGCTGCTGCTGCGGTGGCGACTAGGGCGAATGTTTGGTCGCCGGTGTTTGCGAGGTTCTTCGCTGTGGTCGTAGTCTTGACCTTGGTGTCGGTCTTAGCTCCGTTGTCGGACTTGGGCTTGTCCGGGTTCGTCGGGGTCTCAGGAGTCTCGGGGTCCTTTGAGCCTTCGGAATCGGTTGAGCCGGCGGTGTTTACCAGCGTATGGTCCAGGAACTTCTTGGCGCCCGCACTTGCCTGTGAGAACAGGCGGCGCGTGCGGATCGGGGTGGCGTTCACCGTTGTGGGCGCCGTCTCCTCGGCCTCGATATTCACGAGCGTCGTGCCGGTGTCGAGGCCCACGTCGTTGTATCCCACGTGGCAGTAATACTGCGCACCGTCATCGTCTGCGGTCAGGTCAATCTCGAGCTTTGAGGCCGTTCCAGCCGCGAGGTTGCCATCGGCACCCACGAGCTTAAACTCTGTCTCACCGCGGCCCTTGCGGTACCACATATAGGTCGGTGCCAGCCCTGTTTCGCTATCGTCGGCACCGAGTTGCTTCACATGGCCAATCGCCGAGAGCGTCAGGTGGCTTCCCGCCGTGCGCTCAACCGAAGAGTCGTATCCAAGATCCGACCCCGCCGCAGGTCCGCTCACGGTCATCGTCATGCCATCGGGCATGGTCTTGACCGTGATGATTGCCGAGCGAATACCTGTTTCGGTCGTGGATCCATTCTTAACGGCGGCGATGGCGAATCGATACTCCGTATTGGGCTGCAGCCCATCCCACTTGAGCGAGGTCTGCGTGTTGTCGGCAATCTTCCAGCTATTGACGACCGCATCCGCCGCATTGCTCTGCAGCATGCCCACGCCGTAGCTAAAGCCACTCTTGTTTGCGAGTACATCGTCCCAGCTAAACGTAACGCTGGTCGAATCGACGGCGTTTGCCGTAAAGCCCGTCACGGCCGGCGCGTCGGGCATCTCGACGTCCTTAACGTCATAGCCCACGATCCAGAACTGGTCGGTGTCCTTGGTGCCGAGCTTGTCGCCCGAGTCTGCCTCGAACTTGTCGACATCCACCGCGTTGACGCCCAGGCGCCACACAAAACCGTACTTGCCCTGCGCGGCCTCGGGCAGGTTGTCGACGGTGCCGCCGTATTCGGTCGATTCACTCGAGGAGTTACCCGTAGTAAAGCCGGCGTTGGCACCAAAGCACAGGCCGCCAAACAACTCGTGCTTTGCGAGCTTCGCGCCCATGACAACGCTGCCGTTCAGCGTCAAGCCGAGCTCGAGCTCCTGCTCCTTGCCCTCCTCGACTTCGATGGTCTGCTCAATGCTCGCCCCCGACTGCGCGGCGGCGCCGTTAAACCCATCGTGCGTGTAGGCGCGCGTTACGCCAGGCTTGCCCAGGCCAAAGGAATCCCCAACGGGAGTCTCGCCGTTGAGCGTCGTTTGATAGGTTCCGGGTTCTCCCGACCGGTTGGTCAAAAAGTAGCTGAGCGGCGTCATATTGTGCTGTTTGGCAATGCGGTCATAGGCCTCGATATTAACGACCGAGGTCTGCGCGCCGAGCGACACGGGCGCCGCCATCACGCCCTTGCCACCAGTTTCCTCATTTTCGATCTCATACTCGTAATAGACCATCGGAATCGTGTAGAGCACGGCCTTGTCACCCTCGCCGGCATGCGACTCATAGCTTACGCTTGCGCTGACCGTGCGCTCGCTCCGGTAGTCATAGCATCCCTCGGCGGCAAAATCGACTGAAGCATTCATCGCGACCAGGGGCGGACCGGTCTGCACCTCGACGGCAACGCCCAACTCGGCGCCAATGGTATAGCCCTGGGATGTCCCCGTGCCCTTTTCCTCTCCGTATGACGTGCCGCCCAACACCAGATAGCCGTATGCCTGCTCCAGATCCTCAACATAGGGCGCATCCTGCAGCACGGCAAGCACGCGCGGGTTGGTATAGACCTTGTAGCGGTCCTTGTACGTGATCTTGACGCTGTCGTTGTCGACATCGGGCAGCGCGAGCGAGATAAATGTGCCGTAGGTAGTGCCGCGCCGGTTGCTCTCGCTAATCACCTGCTCCTCGCCGCGGCGCACCTTTCCGTTCTCGTCGAGCGAAAAATGCGAGGCGGTCATCCAATAGTAGTCATCGTTCTTGCGCAGGTCCTCGTCGCGGTGCTTGCCCACCACAGCGATAAAGCTCTCGTTATAGCGGTCCGAACCCGAGACGCTGCCCGCCTTGACGTCGCTGATCCACACCTGCTCTATACCCTTGTGGTCATGCTTGTTGCTGCTGTTGTATTGCTGACCGCTCATGCTCATGGTTCCGACCATGGACCCCAAGCCCTGAGCCCCGCTCTGTGCCGTGTTGCAGGCAAAGTCGCGGAACACATCGCCACCCACGAGCACCTCGTCGACCGCCAGCTGCTCGGACAGGCCGTCAAGGTTGGCAGTGGCAAGGGCAATAGGCGCCAAGGTGCACGGATAGCGCTTATCCTGAGCGCTATCCTTCCATGCGCTGTTGGGCACATGCATCAGCCCATAGGAGGCGAGGAGCCCGTCTCTGTATTCCTTGCAATCGGAAAGCTTGAACTCGCCAGACTCCGAGTCAAAATACGCGTAGCGGTACAGCGCGCCGTACAGCCCCTTGCTGCCGTCAGAAGCGCCGTAATCAAAAGCGCTGCGTTGCCAGTCATAGCCCGCAAGAATAAGGCCCGTGACGGTTTCACCCGTCTTCTTTCCTTCTTCATCGTAGGCGGCAAACGTGCCGAACGTCGCATTCGCAGCGACCATGGTCTTGCCGTTCGCGGAGAGGGAGATTGCGCCCGCGTCGCCCAGAGCATCGACATGGACGAGCGCACCCTTGGATGCATCCCACGAAAACAGCTCGCAATGCGTCGACTTATCAATATTCTTCTTGCCGTAGGGTGCCGAGACCACGATGGCGAGGTCATCGCAAAAATCGCGATCGAGGTCGCCGGCCGCTAGCGAAACGACAGGAGCTGACTGAAGCTGCGTCCAGGAGTCGTTCCCGCCCTTGTTGTGCGTGGTGTAGTCCGCGGCGTTACCGGCATCGATCTTGACGACGCTTTGCTTCCAGTTGCCGCCCTCCAAGTCATACATGTCGACTACAGCCTTGCGCACGCCGTTCTCGTCGACATAGCAGCCCGCGTAGACAAAAAGCTCGTCGACGCCGTCGCCATCGACATCGCCCGCCTCGACATCAAAGACGGCGTCGTGCTCTTGCAGGTAACCGGCATCCAGGTACTTAAAACGGCCTTCGTACATCATATTAGTGTTGACCGTCACCGGCAGGTGTGTGTCGAGAGTGCGCGTACGCCCGTTGCTAAACGAGTAGAGGACCAGCTCAACCTTTCCGGCGTATGACTTGCCGTCAATCGTCGTGGAGGAACTGTCGCCGTAGGCACGGAGCTCGGCAACGCGGCTCTTTTTGCCCGTGCTGGCGTCGCTGCAGAACTCAACACTCGTGGCGTGAATGCCCGAGAAACCGTTGTTGTCGTTGGCGAGTACTGTTGAGGACTCATTGTTGCTTAGGTACGACCAGGTGCCGCCACCGTAGTCGCTATGCTTGTAGAGATCGCTGTTCATATCGAAGTTGTTGACGTTTTGCCAGAACTTTGCGGCGCCCCACACACTTCCATAGCCATCGGTGAGTTTGCTGCTGCCGCCAATGTCACCGCGCTCGACGTTCTCGAGCTTGTCGCGCAGAGTGTAGCGATTGCCATGGCTACCGTTAGCTGCCATATAGACCTCGCTGCGCGTGGCAAACGTCGTGGGGGTATCAGTGGAATAGGGGCCAACGGTATCGGCCGGAATGTCCTCGCTCGTGCCCAGACCCAGGGCTTGATAATCCTGCTCGGTCATATCGGTGATTGCGGGCGCGTCTGCCGCCTGGGCAACCTGGGGCGTGGCCGTGAAGCAGGCGACGCTCGTGGCGATCAACGCAGCAAGCGCCGCCGTCCCAACAAGCGGGATTTTCGACAGCCTACGGATACGGGGGTGTGGAACGTACATGAGGGACCTCGCTTTATTCGAGTGGAGTGGACTCATTTTTGCAAATGATACATCCGATGCCCGATATCACGTGTCTCATTTTCGCCAACGGCGTGTCTCATTTTTGAGAATCCGAGATGCCGCGGAAATCTTATCCCAGCTCAAAGGCCATTTCTGGGATGTATTTTCCGTCGAGTGCCTCATCGGGAAACTGCATCCCGTTTCAAGCGTCGATTCTGGGACGCACTTTCCCCTTAGACCCTCAACCGGAAACCGCATCCCACTTTGAGCGCAAATTCCGGGATGCATTTTCCGCTTGAGCCTCATTGGGAAACGGCGTCCCACTTTGAGGGCTGATTGTGGGATGCATTTTCCGGTTTTGCTCTCACTGGGAAAATGCATCCCGTTTCTTGACCGAATAATGGGACGCAATTTCCCGTTGGAGCGCCTTTGGGAAAGTGTGTCCCACTTCGACCGCCCAGAGTGGGATGCACTTTCCGCAAAGCACCTCAACGGGAAACTACGTCCCATTCCAAAGGCAAATTCCGGGACGCATTTTTCGAAAGCCTGCCCATCCGGAAAGCCCGTCCCACTTTGGACGCATCCGGGCACGGAACCATCGACCTATCAGGCCTCCCATCAATAAAGAGGCGTCCTCCCGGACGGCGGGGCACGAAGTTCATCGCGAGTTCCGCACGCAAAGAAGGCCACTTAATGTGGCCTTCGTCTTGCGCAGGACTGTAGAGCAGGGAACTTCGTGCCCCGACGTCCGGGAGGACGCCTCATTTAGAAAGATGGACCGACCTCCGTCAGCGATGGGAGCTACTCCCCCAGCACGGCCTTTTTGGCGGCTGCAGCCATGTTGTCCAGATCTTCCTTGGTGGGGTGATCCTTTGCGGCGACCCAGTTATCGAGCAGCATCTTAAATCGGGCGTTGTCGGGATCTTGCTCGAGCATGGCCTCGTAGCGCTGCTTGACCGCGGGGCCCATCTTGCCCTGGCACATCGCCCAACCCGCAAGCTCGGCATCATTGGCCAAATTTGAGGTCACGCGATCGATAATCTGCCTAAAGTACTCCTCGCTGGCCCCAAAGCCGCAGGTGCCAAACAGGAAGACGCGCTTGCCGTGCAAGGCTGAGAGCAGCGTCGCGACCGAAGGCGTGCACGCGCCCTTGTCGCACCAAAAACCGACAAGCACCGTGTCGGCCGCGCAGGCGCCCTGCGCCTCGAGCGCAACCTGATCTGCATCCGCATCGTCGCTCAACGCCGCGGCATGGACAAACTCAACACCCGCAGCCTGCAGCGTGCGCTTGATCGCACCCGAAACCATCCTGGTATTACCGCTCTTGCTGTTAACCACCAAAGAGCACGTCATAGTCACGTTGCCTCGTATCCCCCAAAACTAAAGCCACTAATGCAATTTATTAGATGAATATCTTAGTACTAACGTGACAGATGTAAACCACCGTCTGTCGATTGATTAATTTGCCCCACGGCAATGCTTACTGGGCGAATTGGCTGCGGTAGAGCTCGGCATAAAAGCCGTCTGCCGCCAGCAGCTCGTCGTGTGTGCCACGCTCGATAATCTGACCGTCGCGCATGACCAGGATGCAATCGGCGTTGCGAATCGTCGACAGGCGGTGTGCCACGACAAAGCTTGTGCGACCGGCCATGAGCTCGTCGAATGCCGCCTGCACCTGCAGCTCGGTGCGGGTATCGATGCTCGAGGTCGCCTCGTCCAGCAGCAAGATAGCCGGGTCGGTGAGCATGACGCGCGCAATGCACAGCAGCTGCTTTTGGCCTTGGCTAAACGTGCCGCCGTCCTCGCCGATGACCGTATCGTAGCCGCCTGGCAGCTGCACGATAAACTTATGCGCGTGCGCGCGCTTGGCGGCTTCGATGACCTGCTCGCGCGTGGCGCCTGGGCAACCGTAAGCAATGTTGTCCGCTACCGTGCCCTCGAACAGCCAAGTGTCCTGTAGCACCATGCCAAAGGCACGCCGCAGACTCGAGCGCGTGTAATCGCGCGAAGCCTTGCCATCGACCGCGATGCGGCCGGCATCGATATCGTAAAAACGCAGCAGCAGGTTGATGAGCGTCGTCTTGCCGCAGCCCGTGGGGCCGACCAGGGCAAAACGCATGCCGGGCTTGGCCTCGATGCAGATATCCTGCAGCAGCTTGCGGTCGGGCACGTAGCTAAAGTCCACATGCTCAAGGGTCACCTCACCCTGCGGGTCGGCAAGTTCCACAGCAGTTGGCGCGTCGGGCTCCTGCTCGCGCGCATCGAGCAGCGCAAACATGCGGCGCGCCGAGGCGTACGCGGTCTGGATCTGCGTAATGACGTTGGTGACCTCGTTGAACGGCTTGGTGTACTGATTGGCATAGGACAGGAAGATCTGCACGCCGCCCACCGTAAGCGCCGCGGGCACGCCCGTGATCACGCCCACGCAGCCGATCACAGCGACCACGGCATAGATGATGTTATTGATAAAGCGCGTGCCGGGGTTGGAGAGCGAACCCATAAACTGCGCGCGCTCGCCCGCGGTGTAGAGCTCGGCATTGAGGGCATCGAAGCGCTGCTGGGCGTTGGGACCATAGGCAAAGGCGTCGACAAGCTTTTGCTCGCCTACGTACTCCTCAATATGACCACCGAGCTGCCCTTGAATGCGCTGTTGAGCAGTGAAGCTCTTGTTGGAAAGCTTGGCGATGGCGCCGGCTGCAAAAATGGAAAGCGGCGTGACGAGCACCACCACGAGCGTCATGGTCAGGTTGATGGAAAGCATAAACGCGAGCGTGCCCACGATGGTGATAACGCCGGTGAAAAGCTGGGTAAAGCCCTGCAGCAGACCGTCGCCCACCTGGTCGACGTCGTTGACCACGCGACTCATAAGGTCGCCGTGAGCGTGGCTGTCGATAAAGCTGAGCGGCATGCGGCTGAGCTTGTCGCTCGCCTCCACGCGCATGTCGCGCACCGTTTCGTAGGACAGGCGATTGACGCAGTAGCCCTGCAGCCACTGGAAAGCCGCAGCACCTACGACGACAATCGCGAGCTTGGTGACAAGCGGCAGTAGTGCGTCAAAGTCCACCTGCCCGGCGGCGACGATCAGGTCGATGCCCTCGCCGATGAGGATGGGCGTATAGAGCTGCAAGATCACCGAGATGGCGGCGCTCACAAACGACGCCGTAAACGAGACGCGGTGTGGGCGAACATAGCCCAGCAGGCGGCGCGTCACCGCACCCACGGGATAGCGCTCGGGGTCACCGGGCTGGCGCGGACCGTCGCCCAGATCGTTAAGGCTATCGTTGCCGGACACATTGGCCGTCATCGTGGCGACCGAACCGGAAGAAGTATACGGGTTCATCTAGCAACCCTCCTTTGAGCAGGCGGATGCGGGGACGCACGCGGCGCCTGGGGCGGGCGCGGGGCTTGGGGCGGACGTGGGCGTCGTGCTCCCCTGCCGGCCCTCGAGCTCCTCGCGGCGCAGCTGCGACTGGCAAATCTCGCGATAGAGCTGGCAGCTTGCATACAACTCGTCATGCGTGCCCAGGCCCGCGACCGAACCGTGATCGAGTACGCAGATCATGTCGGCGTCGCGCACGGTCGAGACGCGCTGGCTCACGATGACGGTCGTCAGCGGCAGCCCGCCCTCGACGGCACCGCTCACGCTGCGCTCGCGAATGGCATGGCGAAGCGCCGCATCGGTCTTAAAGTCGAGCGCCGAGGCGGAGTCATCCATGATCAGAACCTGCGGCGAGCCCACCAGAGCGCGCGCGATGGTCAGACGCTGGCGCTGGCCACCGCTAAAGTTCTTGCCGCCCGCCTCGACCGGGGCATCTAAGCCCTGCGGCTTGTTACGCACAAACTCACTGGCCTGCGCCATATCGAGCGCCGCCCAAAGCTCCTCATCGGTCGCAGCTTCATCGCGCCAGGTCAGGTTGCTGCGGATAGTGCCGCTCACCAGCGACGCGCGTTGTGGGACAGTCGAGACCACATGGCGCAGCTGATCGAGCGGCCAGGCGCGAACGTCGGAGCCCATCACGCTCACGCTGCCGGCGTTCGCATCGTACAGGCGCGGGATAAGCGAGACGAGCGTGGACTTACCACTGCCCGTACCGCCGATAATGCCAAGCGTCTTGCCCAGCGGGAGTTCCAGCGTCACATCGTTGACAGCATTGGCCGCGCCGGCGCCAAACGAGAAGCTCGCATGGCTCAGACTCAGCGCAGGAACTGGAGCGACATTGCCCGGCTCGGGCAATGTGACCGGCTCGTTGTCCTCGTCGGTGATGCTCGGCACGCAATTGAGCACCTCATTGATGCGCGATGCGCTGGCGCTCGCCTTGGTAAAGACCACGACCAGGTTGGCCACGTAGACGATGGAGGTAAGGGTCTGCGTCATGTAGTTCACAAACGCCATGACCTGGCCCTGCGTAAGCTCACCCACGTTGACCTGGATGCCGCCCACCCACAGGATGGCGCACACGCCCAGGTTCATCACCAAAAACGTTACGGGGTTGAGGACCGACGAGAGCTTGCCCACCGCGATGGCGGTATGGGCCTGGTCATCGGCGGCTTGGGCAAAACGCTCGCGCTCGTGATCTTCGCGCACAAAGGCGCGGACCACGCGGGCGCCCGAAAGCCCCTCGCGGCAAATGAGCGCAATGCGGTCGAGCTTTGCCTGCAGCTGCTTGTAATACGGAATGCAGCGCGCCATGACAAACCAAAACACCAAGCCAATGGCGGGCGTGCAAATCAAAAAGATGATGCCGAGCTTAAGGTCGATGGCAAGGGCTGCGCACATAGAGCCCACCGCCAAGAAGGGCCAGCGGATGAGCATGCGCACGCCCAGCGCCACGGCAAGCTGCACCTGGTTGACGTCGTTGGTGATGCGGGTGATAAGCGACGGCGTGCCAAAGCGGTCGAGCTCGGCGTAGCTCAGTTTGTTGATGTGCTCGTAGAGCGCGCCGCGAATGTCGGTGCCCATGCCCTGCGAGGTGAGCGCCGCCATCTTTTGGCAGATGAGCGTAAACGAGATGCCGATCACAGCCATGGCGCCAAGTACCATGCCGTAGTGGATAACGGCGCTCACGTCGTGCGAGCCAATGCCCTTATCGATCATCTGGGCGATCACCAGCGGCGTCAGCAGGTCAAAAATCACTTCGATCAGCTTGCACGCGGGGCCAATCACCATATACCGGCGAAACTTACCACCAAAACGCCTGAGCAGCTCAATCATATTAAGGCGCTCCCTATCATCATCTCTCTTCAATCTGATTCATGATAGTACGGAGAGCCTTGGAAATACGTAAGCAACTCGTTACAGATGTTAAGGCGAAGCAAGCACGAAGGCCACTAGTGCCCAAGGCATGTATCCGCCGCTGTTTTGGCAAAGCCAGCGAGCGGCATAACGCCAGGGATTCAATTATCAGATAAATGTGACCTTTCAGGCGGTTTTGGTCGGCTACCCGCGAGTGCCGGCAGGGCGCTTGGTAGTCGAGCGATCCCGCAGGCGAAGCCGAGGACCAGCGAGACACCAAGCGCCCTGCCGGCACTCGCGGGTAGCCGCGGCACCAAAAAGCGCCTGCGCACTCGATGGATCCGGATGCCCGACAGAGGCTCCTTATGGCTGCTTCCTTCCGGACCTGACCAGATTCGGAACATGTCGTCATCCGAACCCATCGAACGCGCTAGGCGCTCGATATATCTTACCCGCTCCCGCCCGATGGGGCAAGGTAGCTAATTTGGGACGAGGCTTTTTTGACCACCTTTTTGGCTATCCAAGCTAGACCGAACGATAATTTTTCTAGAGTCGGCCGAGGTCGTAGGCTCGCGCGACAGACTCGCCAGCGCAGATGAGGTTGGTTGTGGCTTCCTGGGGGTCGAGCGCTTGGTCAAGGGGCATGGGCCTGCGGCAGACCGGCAGAACTAAGTCGATGCCCTGTCCATACACCGCATCCAGGCTGTCGGCACGACCGCCCACGACGGCGACCACCGGCTTGCCATATCGCTTCGCGCGACGGGCCACGCCCACCGGTGCCTTACCGGCGGCGGATTGCTCGTCCATATTGCCCTCGCCTGTAATGACCAGGTCGACATCGCGCACGCGCTCGTCAAACCCAATCAGATCGAGCACCGTCTCCACGCCCGAACGCAGCTCCGCCCCGAGCGCCAGCAGTGCGGCACCCAGACCGCCGGCGGCACCGGCACCGGGCACACCGAGCACCGAGCCAAATGTCCGTGCACCCTCGGGCGCACGCAGCAGCCCTTGGGCTCGCGCCTCAAAAATCGCCGCATCGAGCAGGCGGCCGTAGCCGACCATCCAGCTGTCGTACCTGCGCAGCGCCTCAGCGTCATCCGTTGGCAGGCCCTTCTGCCCGCCAAACACCGCCAGTGCGCCTCGACGCCCCACGAGCGGATTCTCGACATCGGAAAGTACCACGACACGCGCGCCATTCAGCGCCCGAAGCGCCGGTGCCAAATCGATACTCGCCACGTGTTCAAGGCCCGAAAGACCGGGGGCAATATTGCGGCCACACTCATCGACAAGGTGGGCGCCCAGCGCCTGCAGCATGCCGGTGCCACCGTCGTTGGTGGCGCTGCCGCCCAACCCGATATAGATCGTCTTTACCCCGGCACGAACCGCACGAAGTATAAGCTCGCCAACGCCATAGGTCGTAGCGGCCAGGGCCGCCGACTCCGTACAGGGCGAAAACCCGATGCCCGCCGCTTCGGCCATCTCAATAACAGCCGACTCGTGCTCGTCGTCCACCAGCATCCGGGCAGACACGCGATCGCCCAAGGGGCCTGCAACCTCACAGGCCGAGAGCTCGCCGGCGCGCGCGGCGATGGCGTCGAGCGTTCCCTCGCCACCATCCGCCAGTGGCAAAGCACGCACCTCGGCATCGGGCCACACACGGCGCATGCCTTCGGCAACCGCCGCCTCCGCCCGCGCGCTCGAAACGCTGCCCTTAAAGGAATCAATCGCCAACAGCACACGGCGGGGCCGGCGGCACGCGGCACCAAAATCGACCGCCTCATCGGCAATATCTTCGGCACACGCGAGCGCCTCGGCATGAGCGGCATGCGCCTCAAGATCGGTCCCACAACCGCAGCCAGCGCCATCGGCGCCACGCAGCCCACTAAAATAGTCGCTCAACACCTCACGACACTCATCCGCCAGCACGCCGGCATGTACGTTAAACCGATGATTCAGGCGCGAATCGGCATTCAGGTCATATAGCGAACCCAGCGCGCCCGCCTTGGCATCGGTCGCGCCATACACGCAGCGCCCCACGCGCGCGTTGACCATAAGCCCCGCACACATGCAGCAAGGCTCGAGCGTTACATAGACCGTGCAATCGGAAAGGCGCCAGCGACCGAGCGACCGAGCGGCAGCGCACAGGGCCGCGAACTCTGCATGCGCCGAAGGGTCATGGTCGAGCTCGCGACGATTATGCGCCCGCGCGACAATCTCGCCCGCGCGCACTACCACGGCACCAATCGGTACCTCGCCCACCGCAGCAGCAGCGCGCGCCTCGGCCAGCGCCTCGCGCATGAACTTCTCGTCGATTTCGGTGCTCGTCATCGTTTGCCTTCCCTGTTGCAAATTCAAAACGATGCTATCATTACGACTCACGGAGAGATGGCAGAGCGGTTGAATGCGGCGGTCTTGAAAACCGTTGAGCGCGAGAGCGTTCCGGGGGTTCGAATCCCCCTCTCTCCGCCACTTCTAGTGATGCACCGGCGTCATGGTGCGCTCAAACAGCGCATCGACCACGTCGGCTATCTCGGGTCGACGCTCAAGGTCGTGGCCCGATTCCCACCAGTTTGTGAACAATCGAATAATGCCACCGGCGATAAACTCCGATGTTGTCTCGAGCGAAACGGGCGCCAGGGCATCCTCGGCAAGCACGTTCATCACACGCTCGCGGATGGAGCGGGCAATGCGGTCGCAAATAACGTTGGTCAACATGCCCGACATGCTGCTTGCCAAAATGTTATCCATGAGCTGCTCGTGCGCCAGAATCAAATCCATGGCATCGTCCAAAATCGCGTGTCGAAGCGCGCGCACGTCCTCGGCAGACACTGCACCGGCCTCATCGGGCTGTTTTTGCGGCAAGCCAGACATGAGCTCATCGATATAAAAGGCAAAGTAATCGTTTTTATCGCGAAAATGCTTATAGAACGTCGTGCGGCGAATCAGGGCACGGTCGCAAAGCATAGCAACCGTCAAATCCTCAAACCGATGCTCTTCCAAGAGCTCGGTAAAGGCATCGAACAGGGCACGATAGGTTTTCTTAATGCGAAGGTCCATCCGTATCGCCATCCTCAAGGCGTAGACAGCATTCCTTAATTTGTCGCATATCTTACACCTGTACCGCCCGTTCGATCTTGGCGCCCCCTCCCTGGTTGAAACATAACGCTTACCGGAAAGTTCGGCACCGCCAAAGGTTGCGGGTATACTAGATACGTTATACCAACAACGGCAGGCGCAAAACGCCGCTGCCATTCGAAACGGAGACATCATGCTTCCCGTCATCATCGGTATCGTTGTTGTCGTTGTGATCGTCTGCGCCATCGCCGGCATCTACAACAACATGGTCACCAAGCGCAATCGCATCGATAACGCCTGGCAGAACATCGACACGCAGCTGCAGCGCCGCAACGACCTGATCCCTAACCTGGTCGAGACCGTCAAGGGCTACGCCAAGCACGAGCAGGACACGCTCGCCGCCGTGGTCAACGCGCGCAACGCCGCCGTGAACGCCACCACCCCCGAGGCCAAGATGGAGGCCGACAATGTGCTGACCGGTGCGCTGCGCCAGCTCTTTGCCGTGGCCGAGGCCTACCCCGACCTTAAGGCGAACACCAACTTTACGCAGCTCCAGGCATCGCTAGAGGACACCGAGAACAAGGTGAGCTACGCGCGCCAGAGCTACAACGATTGCGTGCTCAGCTACAACAACGCCATCCAGACCTTCCCGGCCGTCATCTTTGCCGGCATCTTCCAGTTTAAGGAGCGCCAGGGCTTCGAGGCCGCCGAAGCCGCCCGCCAGGCACCGACCGTCAAGTTCTAACAATCACGGCCGAGTCTTAAGCCAGTTCATCAGCCCTTTGGGGCCCAAGGCACAAACCTTGGGCCCTTTTCTTATCCACGCACAACGCGCGGCCAAAAGGCCGCGCACCATCTTTATTCAGATCTATATTGCCCGTAACGGCAGCGCCGAGGTAACGCAGGCCCGAGGGCAACCTACCTTTCCGGCGCACTCCGCAGGACGAAAGAACCTCCGCCGCACGAAGTGCGCAGCGGAGGTTCTTTCATGTCCGAGGACGCGCCGGAAAGGTAGGTTGCCCTCGGGCCGGACATACAAGGCAGCTTACGCGACGGTGTAAACCCAGTTGTGCTTGTCCTCGACAGCACCGGACTGGATACCAGTCAGGGTCTCGCGGAGCTTCTTCATCACAGGACCGATCTCGGTGTAGCCGGCCGGGAAGGTCACGGTCTCGTCGGCGCCATAGACCTTGTTGTCGATCTCGCCCACCGGGGAGATGACGGCAGCAGTGCCGCACAGACCGCACTCGACAAAGGTGCCGGCCTTGACCTCGGCCCACTCGACGGGGCGCTGGTCAACGGTCATACCCAGGTCCTCGGCGACCTGAACGAGCGAGCGACGGGTGATGGAGGGCAGGATGGAGTCGGTGTGCGACTGCGGAACGACGAGCGTGCCGTCCTCCTTCACGAACAGGACGTTGGCGCCACCGGTCTCCTCGACATAGGTGCGGGACTCGGAGTCGAGATACAGGTTCTCGGCATAACCCTCGCGGTGAGCCTCCATCGTGGGCTTGAGGGACATGGCGTAGTTCAGGCCGGCCTTGATGTTACCGGTGCCGTGCGGTGCGGCGCGGTCGTACTCGGAAACGCGCAGCTTGACGGGCTTGAGGCCACCCTTAAAGTACGGACCGACCGGGGTCACGAGAATACGGAACGTGTACTCAGGAGCGGGAGCCACGCCAATCACGTCACCGGAGCCGATCATAAACGGGCGCACGTACAGGGTCGCGCCGGAGCCGAAGGGCGGAACCCAGGCAGCGTTGGCAGAAACGACCTGCTTGACGGCCTCAACAAACTTGTCCTTGGGGAATGGGGGCATCTCGAGGCGCTGGGCAGAGTTATACATGCGCTCGGCGTTCATGTCGGGACGGAAGCAGACGATGCTGCCGTCCTCGGCGGTGTAGGCCTTCAGGCCCTCAAAGACCTCCTGGCAGTAGTGGAAGATGCCACCGCACTCGGAGACATGCAGGGTGTGGTCGGTGGTCAGACCGCCCTCGTCCCACTCGCCATCCTTCCAATGAGCCTCGTAGCTGTAATCGGTCTTCATGTAGCCAAAGCCGAGGCTGCCCCAATCGATATCCTTCTTCTCGACAGTCATATGTCGCTCCTTACATACACAGTTGCAAACTCGCGAACCCGCACGCAAGGACCGAGGCCGACCGCGTCGCAACGTCGCACACCCGGAGCGTAGAGCCGGACGGGACACGCGAACGGCATCAAAGCCGATGGCACGTCGATTCGCATGCACGAGATTGTACTCCGCACGCGCGTCGGATAAAACGTTTTTCTTTAACTAACTAAAGTATTTTCATTTGACCGAAACTAAAGAGGCCCGCCACCGTAAACGGTGACGGGCCTCAACGACACGATTTGTGCGCCGGCTCGAGCTAGGCGCTCTATTTGCCCAGCTTAGCCTTAACCAGGCCGACCACGGTCGGGATGATCGACACGGCGACGATGCCGATAATCAGCAGCTCAAAGTGCTCCTGCACAAAGGGGATACCGCCAAAGAAGTAGCCCAGCAGTGTAAAGAGCGTCGACCAGGTAATGCCGCCCAGCACGTTAAAGATGACAAAGTTGCGCCAGTGCATGCCGCCCATGCCGGCGATAAAGGGCACAAAGGTGCGGATAAACGGGAAGAAGCGACCCAGGAAGATGGCCAGGTGGCCCCACTTATCCAGGAAATCCTCGGACTTTTTGATGCGCTCGGGCGTCATGGCCTTCACCTTGCCCGAGGCGATGATCTTTTTGCCAAAGAAGTGACCGATCATAAAGTTGCACTGATCGCCCAGGATGGCTGCGGCCCATGCGGTGGCCAGAAGCGCCACGATGTTAAAGCCGCCGTTATGGGCAAAGAAGCCCGAGGCAAACAGCAGCGAATCGCCGGGAAGGAACGGGAAGAAAACCACGCCCGTCTCGATAAAGATGATCAGGAACACGCAGCCGTAGGCCATGAGCGGGCCGGCGGCGATCCAGCTGGCAATCGCGGTGCGCGGGTCTTTGAGCAGCTCGGCGATAAAATTGATGAAACCCATGAAGTAAAACCTCTCAGTTGTGGGCGCGGATACGTCCAAGTTGACCAGTATACGGTTGCGGCGCGGCCATGCACGCGACCGCACAAAAGTGCGACTTCATTACCAGCAAGTTTGCATAACTGACACCTGTCACGCAAAGCCGCCAAGATTGTCCTTCCTAATCCCTAGCGAATCGCTATACTTTATTGAATCGCATTGCCATGGCGCTAAGGGAGGGCGGCCGGTGAGCTTTATCAATACCATTCGCGAGGACATCAAGACCGTCCAGGCGCAAGACCCCGCTGCGCAAAACGGTCTAGTCATTTTCCTTTCCTATCCTGGCCTGCACGCCAAGTGGAACCATGTGCCCGAGCACTGGCTCTGGGAGCACGGTCATCGCTCGCTCGCCCGCGTGCTCTCGCAAATTACCCGCCACATCACCGGCGTCGAGATTCATCCCGCTGCACAGATCGGCAAGCACTTCTTTATCGACCACGCCATGGGCGTCGTCATCGGCGAGACCACCATCGTAGGCGACAACTGCGTGCTCTACCAGGGCGTCACGCTCGGCGGCACCGGCAACGAGACCGGCAAGCGCCACCCCACCCTGGGCAACAACGTCACCGTGGGCACGGGCGCCAAAGTGCTCGGCAACATTCGCATCGGCAACAACGTCAAGATCGGCGGCAACTCGGTTGTCGTCAAGGACGTGCCCGACAACTGCACCGTCGTGGGCGTGCCGGGACGCATCATCAAGCGCAATGGTTGCCGCGTGTTCGAGGAGAGCTTCGACGCCAAGCAGCACCGCGAGTACATGCCCGATGACGCCGCCGAGCAGTCCGCGCTCAACCGCCAGGGCATCACCGAAAATGCCCGCCGCGTCAAGGAGCTCGAGAAAGAGGTGGCCGAGCTCAAAGCCCTCGTCGCCAAGCTCGTGGACGAACGCTAGAGGCGAACGGTCACCGACAACATTGACGCCAACGCAAAGACGCGCCAGAGGATTCACCCCCGGCGCGCCTTATTTGTGATGTGACAAAGGAGCTGCCACTTTGTCACATTATGCGAACTGACTCAGATAGAGGTCGGCGTAAGCGCCCTCGGCTGCGAGCAGCTCCTTATGCGTGCCCTGCTCGATAATGTTGCCGTGGTCCATTACCAGAATCAGGTCGGCATCCACAATCGTCGACAGGCGATGCGCGATCACAAAGCTCGTGCGCCCATGCATGAGCGCGTCCATGGCACGGCCGATGGCAAGCTCGGTACGCGTGTCCACGCTCGACGTCGCCTCGTCCAAGATGAGAATCGCCGGGTTGTTGAGCAGCACGCGTGCGATGGTCAGCAACTGGCGCTGGCCCTGGCTGATGCTTTCGGCATCGTTGGCCACGTGCGTGTCGTAGCCCTGCGGCATGGTACGTACAAAGAAGTCGACCTGCGCGGCGCGGGCGGCCGCCACGATCTCGTCGCGTGTTGCCTCGGTGCAGCCGTAGGCGATGTTTTCGGCAATCGTGCCATCGAACAGCCAGGCGTCCTGCAGCACCATGCCAAACTGCTGGCGCAGCTCGCCGCGATCCATGCGGCTCGTATCCACGCCGTCGAGCGTAATACGCCCGCCGTCAATCTCGTAGAAGCGCATGAGCAGGTTGATGAGCGTGGTCTTGCCCGCGCCCGTGGTTCCCACCACGGCGATCTTCTGGCCCGGCTCGGCGGTAAACGATACGTCGCGCATGAGCGGCTTTTCGGGCGTGTAGCCAAAGCGCACATGCTCAAAGGCGACGCGGCCCTCCACGCGACCCGGTAGCTTGGCGGCCTCGCCCGGCTGCGGATCGGCCCCCATCTCGGGTTCATCAAGCAGGTCGAACACGCGCTCCGCACTCGCCAGCGCGCTCTGCAGCGAGTTGAAGGTAAACGACAGTTGCGTCATGGGCTCGGATGCCTCGTAGATAAACTGGAAGAACGCCTGGAACACGCCGACGGTCATGTGGCCGGCAACCAGCATGCTGCAGCCCACAATCGCAATCACGATCTGTGCCAGGCGGCCGATAAAGCGCACCGCGGGGCCCACGGCGTTAATCATAAAGTCGGCCTTGGCACTCACGCGTGCCAGCTCGCCCGAGGCCTGGTGCACCTCGGCAGAGCTCTGGCGCTCGCGGTTAAACGCGCGAATCACTAGGCGGCCCGAATAGCCTTCCTCGACCGCGCTCGTAATCTTTGACACCCACTCCTGGCGCTCACCGGTTACGTCATGCGTGCGGCGCGAGACCACCTTGGTCACCAGCAGCGATACCGCCGTAAAACCCAAAAAGACCAGCGTGAGCGGCACGCTGAACACAAACATCACGCTCACAGCGCCCACTACCGTACCAATCGACACCAGCAGCTGCAGCAATCCGCGCTGCATGCTCTCGGACATCTTGTCCAGGTCGTTGGTCGCGCGGCTGACGACCTCGCCGGGACGATGCGCGTCAAAATAGGCGAGTGGCAGACGATTGAGCTTTTGAGCGATGCGGTTACGCAGACGCAGGTTGAGGCGTTCGGCCACGCTCGACATCAAAAAGCTCTGGAGCGCGTAGAACGAGGCAGCGGCCGTCCAAATCATAAAGTAGATGAAAATGGTCCTGCCGCAGTTCTCCCAGGTGATGTTGAAGGTGGCGTCGTTGGCAAACGCCACCTGAATGTGGCCCCACATCTCATCGATCACGCGGGCGCTATATGCCGGCGCGGCGGTGTTAAAAATGGCATAGAACACAATGCTCGCGAACACGATATAGAAGCGCCAATGGTCGCCGGTAGCCTCGCTCCACAGGCGGCGCACCGTCGCCCAGGTATCCCGAGGCGTCTCGTCCTCGTCGCCATCGTCCACGTCGCGCATGCGTTCCGCCTCGGCTCGAGCGCGCTCATCCTCCGCGCGCTCATTTTCCTCGTACAGCGCCTGGCGTCGAGCCTCGCGCGCGGCTGCAGCCTTGGCGGCCTCATCCAGCTCGGGTGCTACGGCAGCCTGGTCGACCGTTTTATCGGCAGCGTCCGCAGCGGCGGTATCGACAAGGCCGCCTTGCTTCCTGAGCTCCTCGGTCATGCTACTCACCTCCCTTCATCTGCGATTCCGCGATGGCGCGGTACACCTCGCAGGTTTCCATAAGCTCGCCATGCGTGCCCAGGCCCACAACCTCACCATCCTTGAGCACCACGATCTGGTCGGCATGTAGAATGGTCGAGATGCGCTGCGCGATGATGAGCACCGCAGCATCACGCGTCTCATCTTGCAACGCATGGCGCAGGGCGGCATCGGTCTTAAAGTCCAGGGCCGAAAAGCTATCGTCGAAGATATATAGATCGGCATGTTTCATGAGTGCACGGGCGATTGCCAAACGCTGGCGCTGACCGCCCGAAAAGTTCGTGCCGCCTTGGGCAACCGGAGTGTCGAGCCCCTGCGGCTGATCGAGTACAAAGGTGCTCTGGGCAACCTGGAGCGCATGAAGCATGTCGGCCTCAGTCGCGTCTTCGTTGCCAAAGCGCAGATTGCTTGCCACGGTACCCGAGAACAGCCATGCCTTTTGCGGTACGTAAGCGATATGCCCGCGAATCTCGCCTTGCGAAAGGTCGCGCAGATCAACACCGTCCAGGCGAATGGCGCCCCTGGTGGCATCGTGGAAGCGCAGCAGGAGCTTGGCCACCGTCGACTTGCCCGAACCCGTCGAGCCTACGATAGCGGTCGTCTGACCGCGGCGACAGGCAAAGTTCAGATCACACAGCGTGTCCTCGTCGGCATCGTCAAAACAAAACGACATATGATCGAACACGGCGACCGCGTCCGCTCCGTCCTTTGAGTCGGACGTTCCCGCGTCGAGCATACCCTCACCATCGACGATGCTCGGCTCAATCTCCAGCACTTGCTGCGCACGGTTTAGGCACGCCGCGGCGCGCGGCAGCGTTAGCATCACCATCTGCGCCATCATCACAAAGAACAAGATCAGAATTGCATACTCGAGCACCGCGGAGATGCTCGCGATCTGCATCGCATGGGCGCCCACGCGGTTGCCACCTACCCACAGCACCGCCACCTCGGCGATGTTCATCAAAAAGAAGCTGGAGCTGTCGAGCCCCACAAACAGGTGGTTGACCTTAATGGCGTTGTCCGCGTAATCGCTAAATACCTCGTCCAGGCGCTGCTCCTCGTGGCGCTCCTTATTGAAAGCGCGGATGACGCGAACGCCCACGATGTTCTCGCGCAGCACCACGTTCATACGGTCGATAAAGCTCTGAAGGCGCATAAAAATCGGCGCGGCGTTAGCCACCGTAAAGACCGCCGCCACCAGCACGATCGCAACCACCACGCCCAGCAGCGTTCCCATGGCGGGATCGATGAACCAAGCAAAAATGATGCCCGCGACGGCCAAGAACGGCACCGGCAGCACCAACTGAATCGTCTGCAGAATGGCCTGCTGGATCACGTTGATGTCGTTGAGTGAGCGTGTGATCATCGATCCCGTGCCAAAACGCTCAAAGTCGCTGGCTGCGAGCTCGAGCGATTTGTCGTACACGGCATTGCGGATATCGCAGGCCACGTTGGCGGCCAGGCGCGCCGAAAGATAGCAGCCCAGCACCGTGCCGCCGCTAGCCATGCTGGTCGCGATAAACATGTATAGGCCGTTGCGTAAAATGTAGTCGACATCGCCCGTGGTAATACCGGTGTTGACCATGTTCGCCAGCATCGTGGGAACCAACAGCGTACCGACGTTATCCACCAGCAGCACCAGCAGCGTCACTGCGACAAGCCCTCGATAGGGCTTCAAAAACCTCATTAGCAGTCGCACGACTCCCCCTCACGTCGATCTTGCATCTGACTTTCGGCTGCCACCTGCTGTTTAAATGCCTCGCACTCGTCGCCCAGGACTTGCGAGAATTTACCGATCAAGCGCATAATCTCGCGCTGTTCCCATGGCTCGAGGGCATCGAAGGCTCTCTGCTCGGCCCCTTGCGCCGGCAGCGCATAACGATCGGCAAATTGCCTACCCTCTTCGGTCAAGCTCACAACCTTGTTCTTGCGACTGCCTTCGGCAAACTCCAGCGTGGCGAAACCCCGCGCCGTCAAGGTTTTAATGGCCGAGTTGATCGTCTGTTTGCTATAGAACCATTCGCTTGTCAGACGACTCACAGCGACGCTGCCGCCCGCCGCGCTGGTGTCGACGAGCATCCAATAGGCGCAGTCCGAAAGGCCGCAGGCGCGTGAGAACTCCGAATAGATGTGATCGAGTCCATTGAGCATCCGGTCGAAATCGACCAGCGTAACCGCACTATTCATCTATCCCACCATTCGATTGTCCGAGTTTTGACCAATTTGTATTTCTAGATTAGTCCGAGTTTTGACTATCGTCAATACGCTCGATATATATGGCCAGTCTGCATCCCATATCGACAGAAAAAGACCGCCGGCGCGGGGGCGGCGCCAGCGGTCACGCGAGAATAGCGATGTATTTGCCCGTTAGGCAGCGACGGCCTCGTAGACCGTTGCGCCCGCAAAGCTGTCGTGCAGGCTTTTGCCGCAAATCCAAGGCAGCTCGACGACCTCGCAGACCGTGTTGACCAGCTCGGAGCAGTCGGTAAAGTGGCCCTTATCGTTGAGGGCCTCGCAATCCTGAACACGCCAATAGCCATCGGTATGCGTGATGTAGTACTCGTGATCGTTGATCGACACGAAAGCGCGCGTCTTGGAACGCAGCAACTTCAGAAATCCTTCGAAGTCAGTCTCGACGACATCTCCAGCCTGGAACATGATAGTTACCTCCTGGCCCAGCGCCACCACAGCGCATTGATAAACGTTGGTACCCCTTTAGTAAAACCTTTATCAATGGATATGCGCCCATGTTTTAGGCAAGTGGTAAAAAACCGCAGGATAGACGGGATAAAACGTTTAACCATCTCATTAGCTTCTCACATTCTTGCCGCAGTTTTATGCAAGCCGTCTTCCCCGATTGGTGCCCATTGCTGTTTGGGACCCTCTGCGCGATTACGGCTACGGCACGACGGGTAAGAACGGAGCATCTGCAACGTCATCGCTAGGAGAACCTATGGAGACCATCGAAGCGCTCATCCATCGCCGTAGCTGCCGCAACTACAGCGATCGCCCCGTCGAAGCCGAAAAGCTCGCACGCATTATCGAGGCAGGCCAGTACGCGCCCAGCGGCATGGGCCGCCAGCCGGTGACGTTTGTCGCCGTTACCGACCCCGCGACCGTCGAGCGCCTCTCGCAGCTCAATGCGCAAGTCATGGGCAGCAACGGCGACCCCTTCTACGGTGCCAAAACGGTTGTGGTGGTACTGGTCGACCGCAGCGTGCCCACGCATCTGGAAGACGGTTCGCTTGCCATGGGCAACCTGCTCAATGCTGCCTATGCGCTGGGCGTTGATTCGTGCTGGATTCATCGCGCCCACGAGGTTTTCGATTCGCCCGAGGGTCTCGAACTGCTGGCCAGCTGGGGTCTGCCCGCCGATGGAAGCCTGCGCGGCGTCGGCAACTGCATTCTGGGCTATGCCGAGGACGTGCTTCCCGAGGCCAAGCCCCGCCGCGACAACGTGGTGTATGTAATGTAGGAAGGTCCGCCGTTCGGTAGAACGGCGGAACAATCTAGTCGACAGGATGATAGAACGTATCGACGACCGTCTGCTTTACGTTGTCTTGGTCCAGGTAGAACTCGGCAAAGGTGTCGCCCTGCTGCATGGTGCCCTGCAGCGTCACGACATCAAACGAGGTCAGGCCGTGCTCGAGCATCGTGGTCGCCAGGTAGCTAAACTCATCGAGACCCAAATTGGTCCACGTATAGTCGCCCATCGTCTGGTACAAGTTGATCAGCACGGCCGGATTGCTCTTGGCGCTGTTGAGCACCTTGGCCGCGAACGCCTGCACATAGCTCACCTGACGCGCCGTACGATCGAGCGACGAGGTCAGCTCCGTGGTATCGCGCCACTGCACGTACTTCTCGGCCGAGGTTCCAAACAGCGTCGTCTCCTGCCCCTCAACCGCTGCCGTGCCCGGCACGGTCTGTGTCGGCACGAGCGTCACGCCGCCAATAGAATCATTGATAGGCGCCACACCCTCAATGTTGAGCGTGTAGTAATAGTCGACCGGAATGTTGTCGAGCACACGCGAAGCGGCAGCGGCCGTCAGCGCCGAGGAATTGTCGCCGTCGGTGCCATAGGCAAACTGCAGGCACAGCTGCTCGGTCACCTGGCCGGCAAATGACCCATTGGAATATGTGTCCACGGCAACCATGCTATCGCGCGGGATAACAATGCCGCGTGCCTCACCCGTATCAGTATTGAGCGCCACAACCATCACGGTATCGGACTGGCCCTTCTGGGTACCGTCATCGTTATTGCGGCCATCAAAGCCGATAAACGCCACCGTGGCCATATGCTTGTTGAGCGCATACTTCTTGCCGTTATAGGTAATGGTGTCGCCCTTGGCCTTAATGACCTTCTGGGTCTTTTCCTCAATCTTCTTTTTGCCTTGGTTCACGCTGTGATTCACAAAGCCCCAGCCGGCAGCAGCAACCGCACCAATCACGAGCAGTACGATCAGCAGCGTGCGGATACGGCGACGGCGCTTGATGCGCTTAATCGACTCTTTAGAGCGTCGACGACGCTGAGGTCCCGCCTCATCAAGCGAAGGCCACTCTGCCTCATCAACAGGCTGCGCCGCAGCTTCATCAGTCTTTGCCGATGCGTCGGACGGAGCCTCGGCCTTGCTCTGGGATTTTTCGTCAGGTTGAGGCGTCGGGGTGCCTTTGGTCTCCCATTGAGGCTCGACAGGCTCCGCCACATCCTGAACCTGCTGCTCGGAATTGTTTACTTGATTTTCGTCGGGATCCACCGCATCGATAAAGTGCTTGCCACGGGGGTTCATGACTATTTTGTCTCCTGGTCGCTTGTTAACACACCGCTGACAATATAGCGCGAATTGCCCTGCGAGCTATCGAGCATGCAGGTGCTCAACTGCACAATCTTACTATCTGCATCAAGTGTCACGCCGTCACGTACATTTTTGAGCAATGCGTCCGGATTACAGACCGAATTAAAGTAGTCCTGGCGCACGGCGGGATCGGCAAAGTTAAACGAGTTGAGGATGTGGCGGTCGTCATACTGGTAAGCCGAGACAATCTTGTACTTCAAGATATGGCCGGGCGTGTAGATGAAGAACTCGGTATTCTCGTTAAAGAAGTCCGCATCCTCAAAGTTATGCAAGTTGTGGAACACGCCACCGTTCACATGTCCGTAGACCACCGTCACGGGATCGCTAAAGTCGCGGGCATTGGCCATCTGGCTAAACGCGGTGCCGTAGGGGTCGTACTTGCCATCCTTGTCGTGGTCCAGATAAAACAGGTCGTCCGTCGTGCTCTGCAGCAAGGGCGTGTTGATATCCGCACCCGGAATGTAGAGCCACGCATAGATATCAGCATTCTCTTGAATGAGCGGAGCGAAGTCGATGGGGTTGTCCGGCAGCTCCTTGCCCTTTGATTCGACCTTCGTGGCGGGCTTGCCTGTTGCACTCATCTCCTCGGCGCGCTGCTGCTCTAGATGATTCATATAGAGCACGTAGCCGCCGCAGCCGACTGCGACCAGCAACAACACTACGAAAACGCCCTTGAGTATCGTGGCGCGACGCTTTTTGTCCGAGTCGCCCATATGCTTAACTTCCATATGCTTGCCCTGCGGCTGCTGTGCCATGGTGTTCCCTTACCCTGTAAATCGGCCAAAAAAAGGACCCGCACAAGTACGGGTCCTCAAATCTTACGGTTGGAACCGTATGCGTGCTAGTTGTTCTTGCGAAGAGCAACAAAAGCGCAAGCGGCACCAGCGGCGGCAACAGCAGCCACGGCGGCAACAGCGGTGGTGTTCACGCCGGTAGCCGGGGACTTAGAACCGTTGTCGGTGGTAGCAGCACCAGCGGCGGTCTTCTCAGCCACGATGGTGTAGATGGAGAGCTTGGTGACCTTAAAGGTAACATTGCCGTTGTTGTCGGCGGTGAGGTTCAGGGTCTCCTTGCTACCGTCGTTGTGCTGGACATAGACGGTGACCTTGGCGCCGGCGTAGGCCTTGCCGAGGGTGAAGGTGACGGTCAGCGGGTTGGACTCAGAAACAGTGCCCTCGACGGTCTCGTTGATCTCGAAGGAAGCTACCACGTTAGCGCCGGCAGGGGTGCCCTCGGCGTACTTGGTGGTGGACGCAACCTTGACGTTGGCGTTGTTGACGCTCGCGGTCACGTTGTTGGCGCCGGTGGCGGTGGTGTTGGCCGGGCTCGGTGCGGCGAAAGCGGCCACGGGCAGAGCCAGGGCAAGAGCGAGAACGCTCAGTGCTGCCATGAATCTCTTCTTCATGTTAGGTACTCCTCAACTTGCAGCTTGCAGATTTTTAAGTGCTTAGTAGTATAGCCCTTTTCCGTAAATTGTGACCAAAGAACTCTACAAGAAACGCTTTTGTAGTTTTTTGTTCGCTTATAGCCCCAAACGGCACCTCGCTGTGACGATTTTATGTTCCGTCAGGTCTATGTCGTTTGATTTGGAGCCGAATTCACCCCGCCATCGCTCGTCTGTGCCGCTCCCTCTGCTTTTTGCTCGCCTTCATCCTTTTGAGCATCGGCAATGGTAGCAGCGACTGCGACCATGCCGCGCTGGGGCGCCACACCCGTCTGGTCTCGTGCGCCTTCAACAAGCTCCGTGCCAACATGCGCAAGTTCGGGCGATTTGAACATCGCGCCCAGACTCGCGCCGTCGCCGGCATATCCGAGCGCCGCGAGCGCGATGACGATTATCGCGGCAACGACCACGATCGGCACATAACGATGCCAGCCTGCGGGATTGAGGCCGCTACGGCGAGCAGCGCCACGGCTAATGTAGCCGAGCGTTCCATCGTGCTTGAGCTTTGAGCCCACCACGCGCCTTCGTCCCCACAACGAGGACTCGGCCTGCATGGCCAAGCGAGCGCTTGCCGAAGGATAGCCATATTTTGTGCGCTTGAACGAGCCGTCGAACCCCGAGGCGCTTTTGCCCCACGTCCGCGAAGTCGTACGCCGGCCGACCGGCGCCGCACTTCGCTTTGTTCGGTTCGTTTTTGAAGTCTCCGCCATACTCCCCCGCACGCCGTAACACAATCGAAACAATGCTTCTTTGGACTGTATCACACGCGCCGCACGCGGTCACGGCGCCTCGCTCAGCGGTCGTTGTCTTTCAGCAGGCGCCATAAAGTCGTGCGGCTTATACCGAGCACCTCTGCCGCACGTGTCCTGTTGCCGTGAAGGTGCTGCAGGACCAACCGTGCGACATCGCGCTCGGTATCGGCCAGGGGACGCAAGATATACAAATCGCTTTCGAGCGCCGGGGCGCCAAAGGTCGCGGTCTTGATAACGTCCTCCTGGGCAAGCACCTCTTTCGCCACGGCACGCTCCACCGTACCCGCCCCCACTAATATATAGAGTCGTTCCGATACTTCGCGCAGCTGCAGGTAATTGCGGGGCCAACGGTACGCATCGAGCGTCTCTGCCGCGGCGGCGGACAACATGGGGGCACCCGTCTTAAACATATCTGCCAGATACTTCAGATAGCACGCAGTCTTTTTCGACGCGCCACCCTGCTCGGCAATCGCCGGCGCCACGCTCACTGCACATGCCAAGCGCTCGGTCACAAAGGCGGCCTGGTCGCTTTCGCCACCACCCGGCATATCGTTTGCCGTCAACACCACATGGCAACGAGTTGCGAGCGCCGTGTCGATCATTGCGGACACGAGCTCGCGCAGGCGTTGGGGACCAACGGCATGCCAGCCGCTCACGCAAAGCGTCAGCCCCGTTTGGAAAAGCGGCGATTCGGAACTTTTAAGCAGATGGCGCCAGCCGCGATCCGTAAGCTCATCGAGTGCAACGAACACAAAGGGCTGATCGGCATAGGGTCCATCCAGGTACAGGCGTTTTGCAATCTGGTCCTGCCCCGCGCCCAGTTCACCCTCAAGCATAAGGGGCACCCCGCGTGCGTAACTCTCCCGTACGGGGGCAGCGACCGCCGCCGCGTCTTCGACGATACCGTACGCGCTCGACTCGTAACGAGCCTCGACTTCGTCGGCATTGAGCCACTCGATGCCCGCATGCGCAGCGGCGGCGCGCACCTCATGCGCCACGACTACCCAAAGCGCCCCGTGCTCCTTGGCCGTCGGGCGCACCGTCAAGCTCAACCGCACGCCCTCGTGGCCCATCACCAGGCGCGCCCCATCGCCCACGCGAGCGAGACGCTCGGAAACAAAAGCAGCGATATCCTGCTCGAGTACAGCGTCACTCATAGTCGAGATCACAACACCACCGCGCTCGTCGATTGCCAGCGCCGATGCTCCGGCTGCGGACAATGCCTCGATCAGAATCTGCAGCTTGGCATCGCTGTCCATGGTTCGCCCCGTCTCCAGCCGCGGCCCCATCTGAGACCCGGCATCTCAAGTGTTTCAAAATTGAACGATAATGTTCACCAAACACTATAGGGCCTGCGGTGCCTTCTTGCGAATATATGAATTGCCCCGCATCGCCATCCTGGCGGGGCGATAAGAGCTCTTCGGGACCTATCAACCTGCGGACAAGCCATACCCGCAAGAGCTCCTATCGCTCCACCGCAGGCATGCGCTCGCCAGCACGCAGCCCGCAGCACACAAATCAGCTGCTTCTCTACCAGATTCCCAGCACGTGCTGCATTCCCAAACTCATGCACGCAATGCCAATCCAGCAGCAAAAGCCCAACGCGATGGGCTTTCCGCCCTTTTTGACCAGCTCGACGATATCGGTATTAAAGCCAATAGCCGCCATGGCCATCACGATAAAGAACTTCGACAGCTCCTTGATGGGCGCCGTAATGGACGTGGGAAGCTGAAGCACCGTGGTGATTACGCTCGCCAGCACAAAGAACAGCACAAACATGGGAAACGCGCGTTTAAGCGAGAACGTGCTTTTAGCGTCGCCGCCGGCCTTGCGCGCCAGATGCATCTGCCAGCATGCGAGAGCCAACGTAATGGGAATAATGGCCAGCGTCCTGGTGAGCTTAACCACTGTGGCGCTTTCGAGCACATTGGCGCCGGGATGCATACTGTCCCAGGCGCTCGCCGCAGCCGTTACCGACGAGGTGTCGTTGATGGCGGTGCCGGCAAACAGGCCAAAGCCCTCGTTGGTCAGCCCGAGCATGCCGCCGAGCGTCGGAAACACGAGCGCCGCGATAACGTTAAACAGGAAGATGACCGAAATAGCCTGGGCGATCTCGCGATCGTCGGCATCGATGACGGGTGCGGTCGCGGCGATGGCAGAACCGCCGCAAATCGACGAACCCACACCCACAAGCGTCGCGATCTTGCCCGGCACGTTCATAACGCGGCAGAGCACGAAAGCGATGACAAGCGAGGTCGAGATCGTCGCCACGATAATCGGCAGCGACTGAGCGCCTTTGGACAGAATCTGCGAGAGGTTCATGCCAAAGCCAAGCAGGATTACCGCGTACTGCAAGACTTTTTTAGACGTATAGGTGACACCGGCGGCGAGCTGTTCGCGACGATTCTTGGGAAAGACGAGTGCCAGGACCATGCCAAAGAGGATGGCAAACACCGGACCACCGACCACCTCAATCTGTTTGCCGAGTAACGTCGCGGGGATGGCGACGATCAGGCAGAACAAGACGCCCTTCCAGCGCTCGCGTACGATATTCGCCAGTTGCATATGGGATTCCTTCTTTCTATTTCACGTTTGCGACGGCTTATGATACGGCAACATTGAGCACAGCCTTGCGCAAACACAGACCAAGATGCCGCAATAGTTCTTGGGCAACAGCCGAATTACCCACCACGGAGAGCTGATTCGCGGCATAATTAACAGCTGATATATGAGTGTGATAGAACGGTTGCGAGGCACTATGGAAGAATCGATGCACGTCGGCGAGCAGGAAATGAGCCTACAGGATCAGTCCTACCACACCATTCGACGCAAAATCGTCTACCTGGACTACAAGCCGGGCGAAAAGCTGGGCGTCAAGCAGCTTTGCGACGACCTGGATATGGGGCGCACCCCTGTGCGCGAGGCGCTGGTGCGTCTGGCGCAAGAGGGCCTGGTGCGTACCGTGCCCCAAAGCGGCACCTATGTCTCGCCCATCAACCTCACTCTTGCCGAGAGCGCCTGCTACATTCGCGAGCACCTGGAAAAGCAGGTGATTGTGGAGTGCTGTGCCCGTGCCACCTCGGCAGGCATCGAGCAGCTCGACCGAGCCATCGCGCTGCAGGAAAAGACCATGGCCGAGGAGGATCGCATCGGCTTCTTTTTAAGCGACAACCTCATGCACCGCATGATCTTTAGCATCGCATGCCGCAGCACCGTATGGTCGTGGCTCGAAGAGACCAATGCCGACCTGGAGCGCTTCCGCTGGCTGCGCGCCGCCACGCAGACGCTCGACAATCAGGAGATTGTTAACGAGCACAAGCAAATCCGCCGCGCCATCGCCGGCCGCGACCCCATCGAGGCGAGCTTTTTGGTCAGCAAGCACCTGCATATGATGTTCCGCAACCAGACCGAGGTCCTGGACCAATATCCCAAGTACTTCGAGACCAGCAAGCTCCGCTAACCTGCCAAAACCACCACAAAGGGGACAGTGAACTGCGCCCCGAAACTTGGACTGAACAAATAGCGACTACGCCGCAAGGGCCC
>ERZ506982.170-NODE-170-length-37358-cov-14.3016_pt1 | contig 37358 bp, 29 predicted proteins | sample MGYA00512886_ERZ506982 | MGnify/ENA metagenome assembly ERZ506982 | reverse complement strand
GTAAACCAAAAGCTCTTTCCGGTGGACAGAGACAGCGTGTTGCTATGGGACGTGCGATCGTTCGTGATCCAAAGGTATTCCTTATGGACGAGCCTCTTTCAAACTTGGATGCAAAACTCCGTGGACAGATGCGTATCGAGATTTCTAAACTGCACCAGAGATTAGGTACAACCATCATCTATGTAACACATGACCAGACAGAAGCTATGACACTGGGAACCAGAATCGTAGTTATGAACGCAGGTATTGTTCAGCAGGTAGATACACCACAGACTCTGTATGATTATCCATGCAACCAGTTCGTTGCCGGATTCATCGGATCACCACAGATGAACTTTGTTGATGCGAAATGTAAAGTAGTCGGAAATAAAGTATACCTGGTAGCAGGACCTTCAGAGATCGAGCTTCCACCGGCAAAAGCTAAGAAGCTGATCGATGGCGGATATGAAGGAAAGACAGTTGTTCTCGGAATCCGTCCGGAAGATGTGCACGATGAGCAGATGTTCATTGAAGCTTCTCCAAATACAGTAATCGAAGCAAAGATCCGTGTATATGAGATGCTCGGTGCAGAAGTATTCTTATACTTCGATTATGAAGGATCAAGCATGACAGCAAGAGTGGATCCTAGAACAACAGCAAGAACAGGTGATATTGTTAAATTTGCTCTGGATGCTGAGAAGATCCATATCTTTGACAAAGAGACACAGGTTACAATCACAAACTAGTCTGTAATGAAGGCTTGGTATAAGAGCCGTAATTATCGTAAAAAACAGATGAATATAAGAGGACCGGGCGTAAGAAAGCGTCCGGTTTTTTCGTTTTTTTCGCAGACAATAAAATTTTGCTTTGTTAAAGCATGATTATCTGCTATAATGTATTCGTAATGCAGTTCGTTAGCGTGCTAAAATGTATACAAGTATGCAAAAGAACACGAAGAACAGCATTGCGGATAGGAAATGGAGGACAATGCGTGTTATCAAATCAGATATTACACAAAACAGCACAGGATATCAGGGAGATTACAGGATTTGACTGTGCAATATGGGATATGCAGGGATTCTGTCTCGTAAGGACGAATGAGACTCTGACCGGGTATGAAATCCAGATTCAGGATTTCCGTGATGACGAAGAAGAACCGGAAGAGATGATCTTAGATGAGATGGGAATGTTCCGCATCTATGAAGACAGTGATCCGGTATATGTATTGATGCTGCATGGAAATGCAGACGGCATGGAATTGGCAGGACGTATGGGAGCCAGTCAGCTTCGGAATCTTCTTTATGTATACAAAGAACGGATGGATAAGAACCGGTTTATTCAGAATTTGCTTCTGGATAATCTGCTTCTGGTTGATATCTATAATCAGGCAAAGAAGATGAAGATTCCGGCAGAACTCAAGAGAGTCGTATTCGTGATCGAACCGAAGAATGAAGGAGATGTCCTGGTACAGGAAACTCTGAAAGGTCTGTATGCGACGGGAACAAAGGATTTCGTAACGGCAATTGATGAAAAACATATTATTCTTGTGAAGTCACTGCAGTCTACCGACAGCTATCCGCAGGTAGAACAGATCGCCAAAGAGCTAGTCACGACGCTGAATATGGAAGCCATGGTAAGTGTAAGAGCGGCATATGGAACAATTGTAGAAGAATTAAAGGATGTATCCAGATCATACAAAGAAGCAGATATGGCTTTGGAAGTCGGAAGAGTGTTTTATACAGAGAAGAAGATCCTTGCATACAATGAACTCGGAATCGGACGGCTGATTCATCAGCTTCCGGCATCACTCTGCGAGATGTTCCTGAATGAAGTATTCGAAGCTGGCAAGGTCGATATTTTCGAAGAAGAAGAACTGACGACTGTTTATACATTCTTCGATAATAACCTGAATATATCAGAGACGGCAAGGCGTCTGTATGTGCACAGAAATACACTGGTGTACCGTTTGGAGAAGATTCAGAAGAAAACAGGACTGGATGTGCGTGTATTTGACGATGCACTGACATTCAAGATTGCCATGATGGTAGCAGATCATATGAAATATATGAAAGAATAATCAGGTTAGCAGATGTCTGGACTCAGACATTTTAATATATTCATAATACGATAGTAGGAGGACAAAACATGCTGAAATTATATGACAAGGGAGTCTATTTACTGAATGGAACAGAGATTGTGGAAGAAAAAGAAGCAGTTGCTGCAAAGACAGGTAAAGATGTGACTCCACAGGAAGCTGCAAAGAATACAATGGCATATAACATTCTGGCAGCGCATAACACCTCGGGAAATATGGAGCGTCTGCAGATCAAATTCGATAAGCTGACATCTCATGACATTACATTCGTTGGAATTATTCAGACAGCCAGGGCTTCAGGGCTTGAAAAATTTCCGATCCCTTATGTACTTACGAACTGTCATAACTCTCTTTGTGCAGTCGGAGGAACGATCAACGAAGATGATCACATGTTTGGTCTCACCTGCGCGAAAAAATATGGCGGAGTCTATGTACCGCCTCATCAGGCAGTCATCCACCAGTTTGCCCGTGAGATGCTGGCTGGCGGCGGTAAGATGATCTTAGGATCAGACAGCCACACACGTTATGGTGCACTTGGAACCATGGCTATGGGAGAAGGCGGACCGGAGCTTGTAAAACAGCTTCTGAATAAGACATATGATATTAAGATGCCGGGGGTAGTCGGAATCTACTTAGATGGCGAGCCGATGAAAGGTGTCGGACCACAGGACGTGGCACTTGCAATCATCGGTGCGACATTCGGCAATGGCTATGTTAACAATAAAGTGATGGAATTCGTAGGACCTGGTGTGAGTAAGTTAAGTGCGGACTTCCGTATCGGTATCGATGTTATGACGACAGAGACGACCTGTCTGTCATCCATCTGGAAGACCGATGATAAGATCAAAGAATTCTATGACATTCATGGAAGAAGTGAAGATTACAAAGAACTCAACCCGGGAGATGTTGCTTACTATGACGGTATGGTATACGTGAACTTAAGCGAGATCAAACCAATGATCGCAATGCCATTCCATCCGTCTAATGTATACACGATCGATGAAGTGAGAACCAACTTAAAAGACATCCTTCATGATGTAGAACAAAAAGCACTGGTAAGTCTCGACGGAGCAGTTGACTATTCTCTGCAGGATAAGATTGTAAATGGGCAGTTATATGTGGATCAGGGAATCATCGCAGGATGTGCCGGCGGCGGATTTGAAAATATCTGTGCAGCAGCAGATATCATCAAAGGACATTATATCGGTTCCGATGAGTTTACATTCAGTGTATATCCTGCAAGTACACCGATCTACATGGAACTTGTGAAGAACGGAGCAGTTGCTGACCTTATGGAAGCAGGAACGATCGTGAAGACGGCATTCTGCGGACCATGCTTCGGTGCCGGAGATACCCCTGCAAACAACGCATTCTCGATCCGTCACTCAACCAGAAACTTCCCGAACCGTGAAGGATCCAAACTTCAGAGCGGACAGATCGCATCGGTTGCACTTATGGATGCACGTTCCATCGCAGCAACAGCAGCGAATAAGGGATTCCTTACACCTGCAACTGACCTGGATGTGGAATATAAAGGACAGACTTATCATTTTGATAAGAACATTTATGCGAACCGTGTCTTCGACAGCCATGGTGTAGCAGATCCATCGGTAGAGATCAAGTTCGGACCAAATATCAAAGACTGGCCTGCAATGGCAGCACTTCCGGAAAACTTACTTCTGAAAGTGGTATCTGAGATCCATGATCCGGTCACCACAACAGATGAACTGATTCCATCCGGTGAGACCTCTTCTTACAGATCCAACCCTCTGGGACTTGCAGAATTTGCATTGTCCAGAAAAGATCCTGCTTATGTAGGCCGTGCGAAGGAAGTACAGAAAGCTGAAAAAGCAATTGAAGCAGGACAGTGTCCGTTAGAAGTATTAGATGAACTGAAACCGGTTATGGATAAGATCCACGAGACATATCCGGAGACAGGAAAAGGTAATCTCGGAATCGGAAGCACGATCTTTGCAGTAAAACCGGGAGATGGTTCTGCAAGAGAGCAGGCAGCATCCTGTCAGAAGGTACTCGGCGGCTGGGCAAATATTGCGAACGAATATGCAACCAAGAGATATCGTTCGAACCTGATCAACTGGGGTATGCTTCCATTTATCACGGAGGAAGATCACGAGAACTTAAGCTTCCGTAACGGCGACTATATCTTCGTGCCGGAGATCAGAAAAGCAGTGGAAGATAAGAATGCCGAGATCAAGGCTTATGTGGTTGGAGATTCTCTGAAAGAGATCACGCTGAAGCTTGGTGATATGACCGATGCGGAAAGAGAGATCATCCTGAAAGGATGTCTGATCAATTATTATAGAGGATAGGCAGTAAATAATAGTATAAATTACAGATGCGGACAAAAAAGCACTCCGGGAAGGTTTAGGTGACCTTTCGGAGTGTTTTTTATTGCCAGTGCATTCGAAAGAAGCTGTCAGTGGCAGGTCCTGAAGATTGGCATGTGTTCGTGAAGAACTGATCAAGTAGGGCGACGAACTCTTAAGCCAGAGCAATGAACCACATACAGATCTGGTGCAGAAAGAAGTGGTCGGTGAAGACGTGAAGATGAGCCTCATCCTTGCACATGCGGAAGACCAGATGATGAGTACGGAAGTATTCAAGGTTCTGGCAGAAGAAATGATTGAACTTTATAAAAAAGTGAACAAATAAATTAGAATTATTTTAATAACCTTTTTTCTCTCCAATATAAACAAAAAAATATGATATGATACATGCAACAGAATTTGAAGCAAAAGACTCTTATATATAGATAATATATATAAGAACAAAAAAATTATAAAAACTCATATCTGAGGGAGGGCACGATATGAAATGCAGTGTAAAGAAATTCTCGGAAATGTACGAGGCTGCCTACCGCGATCTGTACCGTTATGCACTGTGCCTGATGAAGGACCCGCAGGAAGCAGAAGATGCAGTAAGTGAAGCGGTCGTTACAGCTTACGAGAATATACATAAATTAAAAAAAGAAGAAGCATTCCGCAGCTGGATTTTTACGATTCTTACCAATAAATGTAAGAAGAAATGGAAGAAAGTTTCGAAAGAATCTTCGGAAAGAGAAGAAGAATTTCCAGAGCAGTCCACGTTACCGGATTATGATCTGGCGATTGATGTAAGGAAGGCTTTTTTCGTATTGTCTGAAGAGGAACAGATCTTAGTGGGTCTATCTGTATTCGGTGGATATTGCAGCCAGGAGATTGGAGAGATGATGAAACTGAATCCGAATACGGTGCGGTCGAAGCGCAGCCGGGCACTAAGGAAGATGGAATGTGTGCTGGACGGATACAGAGAACATATGATGCGGTAGAAGGGAGTGAAAAATGTATGAAGCGTGAGAATGAATATGAGAAAACCGGGTATAAAAAAGAGACAGGTTCTGAAGAGTATCAGAAAAATGGGAAAAAACAGAATGAATACTGTGAACAGAATATAGTAGACCAGATTTTACAAATGTCGGAAGATACAGAAGTTCTGAATCGTCTGAAGCCGGAAAACATAGCAAAATTATTAGAGAATAAAAAGCAAAAGAAGCATTTCCGCCCGTACCAGATCGGACTTGTAGCGGCAGCCTGTGTGGCGGTCGTGGCGGGAACTGTAGTGTGGCAGTATGGAAGGATGCATAATGGAGTGATAAATTCTTCAGGTGTGTCAGGTAGCAATGCAGGCAGCAGTGCAGGAAATAGCAATACAGAAAATAAGATCAGTAACAGTAAAAAAATCCGGGCAGCCCGAAGTTATGATGAAATCTATAAATATATCAAACGCGCACAGGATAATTCCGGCATAGCAATGTATGCAAGAGGCGGGAATGAGATCGATGTACAGGATTCTGCTTCAACAGCAAAATCAACAGAGTCTTCAATAGCAAAATCAACAGCACCTTCATCGACAGCTTCTGCAACAGATACTGGTATTGCAACAACGGCTGCAAAAGGGAACTATTCACAGACCAATATCCGTCAATCCGGCGTAGACGAGGGTGACATTGCTAAAACAGATGGAACATACCTGTATGTGAGAGAAGACAATGGACGGACGATCGACATTGTAGATGTCAGGAATGGATTAAAAAAATATAACGAAATTACACTGGGAGAAGAGTATAATATCCAGGAATTTTATGTAAATACAGAACAGAGAAAATTAATTGTTGTATGTCAGAAAGACTGCACGGATAAGAATAGTAAGAAGCAGGTGAACACAGATAACTGGAATCAATCGAATACAGCAGCGGTTACTTATAATATAGAAAATATACAAAAGCCGGTCAAAGAAGGCGAAGTCACACAGAGTGGCACTTATCATTCTTCCCGTATGGCGGATGGGTATCTGTATCTGTTCAGTGAATATTATACAGGCAGTGATATGGTAAAAGAGAAACCGCTAACTTATGTACCGCTTGTGAATGATAAAGAGATGAGCCAGGCCAGCATCTGTCTGCCGCCGGTGAACTGCGGAACGATGTACGAAGTAATCAGCTCTGTGGATATCAGTAAACCGGATGAGACAGTAGATAATAAAGCAGTTCTTTCTGGGGGAGGGAAGATGTATGTCAGCGGAAAGAACATTTATTATTACGAATCAGAATGGCAGCAGGAGAATCAGACTGTAACAACCCTTAGAAAGATTTCTTATACGAAAGGGAAACTAAAGGCTGTAGCGCAGGGAAAAGTAAAAGGATACCTGAATGATACCTTTTCTCTGGATGAATACAAAGGGAATCTGAGATTATTTACAACCAATAATGATGAAAATCTGGTAATAATCTTGGATAAAAAATTAGACAAAATCAGTTCTATTGAGAATCTGGCGAAAGGAGAGTCCATCTATTCCGCAAGATTCATGGGAGAGACCGGATATTTTGTGACATACGAGCAGGTAGATCCGTTATTCAGCGTAGATCTGTCTGATCCAGAAAAACCTAAGATTCTCGGTAAGTTAAAGATTCCGGGATTCTCGGAATACCTGCATTTTTACGGAGAGGATAAATTGCTTGGAATCGGTATGTCAACAGATGAAGAATCTGGCATGTCAGAAGGTGTGAAAGTTACCATGTTTGATATTTTAGACCGCGCAGATGTCAAAGAAGAAGCCACACTTGTTCTGGATGATCTTTATAGAACAAATGCAGCATACGATTACAAATCAGTTCTTGTCGATGCGGCCAAAAACCGAATCGGATTCTCTGGTTACAGCCAGAATGGAGAAATATACTGCCTGCTGACCTATAACGAAAAAGAAAAGAAATTCGACACAATTCTAAAAGAAGACATCAATGGAAATACTTCGCAGGGTGTCCGTGGAATATATATAGAAGATACACTGTATGTGATCAGTGGAAATATTATTGAAGCTTATGATATGAATACAGGGGAGAAAACCGGGGATATCATATTGTAAATTAGGTGTTTAATTGATATTTAATGTATTAACTTAAGTCGTGACTGGTTGCGGAAGTTAATAATTAAGTACCAGGAGCAGTAACCTTTGTGTCGGCCACTACAGTACAGAAATTAGCGATAATCCTTATAAATCCGCTAATATTTCAAATTTTTTATAGTTGTATTTCATAACCTTCCGTTACCACAAAGGTTACACTTCCGGCACTTAATTCTTCAGGCATTCGATACACACGGAATAAAAAGTAGGAAACCGTTCCAGTGAATGTGTAGGAGGTGTTGGAAATAGTTAAGCGTCAAAATTATGCGTTGAGTTTTCGAAATTTGCTTGTTTGAGCCGGATGGCGAGTTGCAAATTTCGAAGGCCCGCTTTTAGCATAATTTTGACGCTTTAGTATTTCCCACCGACGCAACCTGAACAGGAACGGTTTCCTACTTTTTATTCTGGTCCGGGTATCCGTCAGCCTGATGCATTAAATACAAGTAAAATTTGTTAAATCTTCCCGCCAATTCAATTACTAACATTTAACAAAATCTTTGTAAAACCATGATAGAGCCCCCTAAACAAAAGTGATAGGATATTCACCGTACGAGAAATGATGAAAAAAGAAAGCAGTCATCAGGCTGCAAAGGAGGAAAAGGAATGTCAGAAATTGCGTTGAGGAATGTCTGTAAGCAATTCGATTCAGAGCATTATGGAGTAAAGGACTTTAATCTGGACATTCATGATAAAGAGTTTGTGATTTTTGTTGGGCCTTCCGGATGTGGAAAGTCAACGACATTAAGATTGATAGCAGGTCTTGAAGAGATTACAGATGGTGAGTTATGGATTGATGGAAAACTCTGCAATTACCTGGAACCGAAAGAGAGGGATATGTCGATGGTATTTCAGAATTATGCATTATATCCGAATATGACGGTCTACGGAAATATTGCTTATTCACTGAAGATCCGGAAAGTACCAAAAAAGGAGATTGATCAGAAAGTCAGACAGGTGGCAAAGATCCTGGAGATTGATTCCCTGCTAGACCGTAAACCAGTTGCACTGTCCGGAGGGCAGAAGCAGAGAGTGGCGATCGGAGCGGCAATCATCCGACAGCCGAAAGCATTTCTGATGGATGAACCACTTTCCAATCTGGATGCCAAATTACGTGCCCAGATGCGTGTGGAACTTCAGAAATTACATAAAGAACTGGATACAACAATCATCTATGTTACGCATGACCAGACAGAAGCGATGACATTGGGAACAAAAATTGTGGTTATGAGAGACGGGCTGATCCAGCAGGTAGATACACCGCAGAGCATTTATGACAATCCAATCAACAAATTCGTAGCAGGATTTGTCGGTTCTCCGTCGATGAACTTTATCGCATGTGATGTGTATGCAGAAAGAGAGAAGACGGCATTGATTTTTGCAACAACCGGACCTGTGAAGAAGGTATATCTGACCGGACAGAATGCGGAAATCATCCGTGAAAAATACAATGGAAAACGAGTGATCTTAGGAATCCGCCCGGAAGACATCTATGAGTATGAGGAGGCAAAAGCCGGTGGGTTCGAGCAGAACAGTGTAGGCGTGGAAGAGACTGTTGTGACAAGAGAAATGCTTGGTGCAGAAGTGGTGCTGTATTTTGATGAGCAGCATAAAACACATGCGGTCAGATTACAGCCATCCAACCAGACAAAGGTGGGAGAAAAGGTGAAGCTGTATTTGGATATGGACCGTGCCCATGTATTTGATATAGAGACAGAAGAAAATGTCTTGTACAGGAAAGGATGTTAAGAATGAAAAAGAAAAAGAAATTGCGGATTACGCCATATTTCTATCTGGTACCCAGTCTTCTGATATTTGCCGTATTTCTGTTCTATCCATTTGTGAAGACAGTTTACTTAAGTCTGTTTATGACAAATAAAATGGGACAGGCAAAGTTGTTCGTAGGACTTCAGAACTATGTGGATCTGCTGACTTCAGAGTCATTTAGAAATAGTTTGAAAGTAACGTTAATCTTTGTAGTGATCGTAGTATTCGGCGGAATGCTTCTGGGACTGATCGCAGCAGTACTGTGTAATAAGGCATTTCCGGGAATCCGGGTATTCAGTACGGCATATGCACTGCCGATGGCAATCGCATCAAGTTCGGCAGCCATGATATTCCAGATCATGCTTCATCCGGCAGTCGGAATTGTAAATAAGCTTCTGGGACTGGATATCAACTGGCTGAATGATCCGCACACAGCACTTTACTGTGTGGCAATCCTGACGGCATGGCTGAACAGTGGGATTAACTTCCTGTATTTTTCGGCAGGACTTGGAAATATTGACGAGACCATTTATGAAAGAGCATCCGTGGACGGGGCAAGCGGAGTACAGCAGTTCTTCAGCTTAACACTTCCGGGACTTTCACCGATCATGTTCTACACCGTAGTGGTAAATATTATTCAGGCTTTCCAGTCATTTGGACAGATCAAGATCCTGACAGAGGGCGGACCGAATGAATCGACCAATGTAATCGTATATTCTATTTACCGGGATGCGTTCTTCAACTATAAATTCGGAAGCGCATCTGCACAGTCAGTTATCTTATTTGTGATCATCATGCTGGTAACGCTGGTAATGTTCCGTATTGAAAAGAAGGGAGTGAATTATTAATGAGTCAGTCAGAAAGTATGGCAATTCCAATGGAGGGACGTTTATCAAAAAGCGAACTTCTGGAATTAAAGAATAAAATGAATGCCAGGGCACTTGCGAAAAAGAGAAGCCGTACAGCATTAAGACTTGTGGCAAATGTTGTATTTGCAGTATTGATTTTACTTCCACTTTTGTATGCAATAAGCATCGCATTTATGCCATCGAATGAATTATTTACAACAGATCTGAATCTGCTTCCAAAGCATCCGACATTACAGAATTTTAAAGAGGCATTTACAACGGTGCCGTTATTCCGGTTTATCGTGAACTCATTCATCATGGCAGGATGTATTACGATCGGGCAGATCATCTCATGCTCGCTGGCAGCATTTGCATTTTCATTCCTGGATTTTAAGGGAAAAGGATTATTATTCGCAGTCGTTATGGCAACGATGATGGTCCCTGGAGAAGCAACGATCATCTCCAATTATTTGACAGTAGGTAACTGGGGAATCCTGGACACTTATCCGGTACTGATTATTCCATACCTGACATCGGCAATGGGAATCTTCCTGTTTCGTCAGTTCTATATGACCTTCCCGATGTCTTTATATGAATCTGCAAAACTGGATGGGTGCAGTAACTTAAGATTTATTGCCAAGATCCTAATTCCGCTTACCAAGTCGGCAATCGGGGCAATGGCAGTCTATACATTTATTAATGCATGGAACATGTATATGTGGCCATTACTGGTTACAGGTTCCAACAATATGAGAACGGTACAGATCGGTATCAGCATGCTGGACAGCGTAGATTCGCAGTCGATCACACTGATGATCGCGGGAGTTGTGATGATCATTATCCCGTCGATTTCCATCTTCATCATAGGTCAGAAACAGCTGATCAGAGGAATGTTCTCGGGAGCCGTAAAAGGCTAAAGGTTCTAACATTATAACAGTAGAAACGGGAAATAAAAATACGTACAGTCCCGATTCTATATATCAAAGTATGCAAGAGAAGCTGCCAGTGGCAAGTTCTCTGCATATAACATCTGTGTATAACACATACACGTACAATACCAAGATATCAGAGATAAATGAATAAAATAATCTGCAAACCAATATTTATCTCTGATATTACAAAAATGAAAACAAAAATTTCTCAGGAGGGAAAAGTATTATGAAGAAAAAAGCAGTTTCATTATTGCTTGTGGCAGCAATGGCAGCCGGAATGCTGGCAGGATGTGGCAATGGAAAATCATCTGTGAGCCAGAATGGTTCCGACGGAAGTAAAGACAGCAATGAAAAAGTAGAAATGGCTGATGCAAAAGACGTAGATGGAACAACGATCACATTCTGGCATTCCATGGGTGGTGTTAACGGGCAGGCAATTGATGCGCTGGTAAAGAAGTTCAATGACGAGAACAAATATGGAATCAAAGTAGAGTCACAGTATCAGGGCGAGTATGATGATTCCCTGAATAAGTTAAAGAGTGCACAGATCGGTAACATGGGTGCAGATCTGGTGCAGGTATATGAAGTTGGTACACGATTTATGATCGAATCCGGATGGACCGTTCCGATGCAGGAAATGATCGATGCAGATAAATATGATGTGTCTCAGATCGAACCAAACTTGTCAGCATATTATACAATTGATGATAAATTATATTCTATGCCATTTAACTCCTCTACACCGATCATGTATTATAATAAAGACATGTTCGACAAAGCAGGAATCGCGGATGTACCTGACAGTCTGGAAGGAATTGATAAGATTGGTGAACAGCTGATGTCAAAAGGCGGAGCCAGTGAAGTAATGTCTCTTGGAATCTATGGATGGTTCTTCGAGGAACTTATCGGAAAACAGGGACTTAACTATGCAAATAATGGAAATGGACGAGATAAGACAGCAACAGCAGTTGAGTTTGATAAAAACGGTGCAGCCAAAAATATTCTGACTGAGTGGCAGAAATTAAATAAAGATGGATATGCACCGATCGTAGGAAAAGGCGGGGACGCAGGACTTGCAGATTTCTCAGCAGGAAAATCAGCCATTACACTGGGATCTACAGCATCCTTAAAGCAGATCCTTCAGGATGTGAATGGTAAATTCAATGTTGGAACAGCATACTTCCCTAAGGTAAAAGAAAGTGATAAAGGCGGCGTGTCTATCGGTGGTGCATCTTTGTGGGCTCTGGACAATAAAGATCCAAAGAAACTCCGTGCAACATGGGAATTCGTAAAATTCCTGATCTCTCCAGAGTCTCAGGCATACTGGAATGCACAGACAGGTTATTTTCCAGTTACAACAAAGTCACAGGACGAGCAGACATTTAAAGACAACATTGCACAGTATCCACAGTTCCAGACAGCGATCGATCAGCTGCATGATTCTTCACCGAAGTATTGCGGAGCGTTGTTGAGCGTATTCCCAGAGGCAAGAGCAACGGTAGAATCTGAAATTGAAAGTATGCTGAATGGAAAAGAAGATGTAGATACAGCGGTACAGAAAATGTCAGATACGATTAACAAATCCATCAAAGACTATAACACTGTAAATAATTAGAAAAAGAAGAGGCGTTACAATTGAGTAATACAAAAGTATTTGCGCACAGAGGTGCCAGCGGCTATGCTCCGGAAAACACACTGGAGGCATTTGCCCTGGCAATCAGACAGGGGGCGGACGGAATCGAGCTGGATGTACAATTATCCAGCGACGGAGTTCCGGTTGTCATTCATGACGAGACAATCGACCGGGTGACAGATAAGACCGGTTATGTAAAAGATTATACACTTCAGGAATTAAAAGAACTGACTGTATTAAAGGATAGATTTCCTGCATACAGCCAGTCAAAAATTCCGACATTAAAAGAAGTTTTGGAAGCAGTAAAACCATCTGGCATTCAGGTAAATATAGAATTAAAGACGGGAATTTACTGGTATCCGGATATTGAGAAAAAGGTTGCAGAGATTGTAGAAGAAACAGGAATGAAAGACCGGATCGTATACTCGTCTTTCAATCATTACAGTGTGCAGCGGCTGAAAGAAATCGTACCGGATGCAGAGACGGCGTATCTGTACAGCGACGTAATATTGAATGTGGAAGGATATGCCAAAGAGACAAACGTAGATGGTTTACATCCGGCGGTATATCATGTGAAGATGGCCGATTTCCTGGAAGAATATAAAAAGAGTGGTCTGAAGGTCCGTGTCTGGACTGTGAATGAAGAAACCGATATGAAAGAACTGATAGAAGCAGGCATAACTGCAGTGATCACAAATTATCCGGATGTGGCCGTCCGTGTCCGGAAAGAAAGTGAGAACTAAAGCGGATGCTGGGAGAAAAGAAACTGTTCCTTCTGGACATAGATGGTACGATCTGCAAAGGAAATCAACTGATCGAAGGTGCAGCAAAGTTTTTAAGAGACATTAAAGAAAATGGCGGGCAATATGTCTTTATTACCAATAATGCGACCAGAAGTGTGGAAGATTATATCTGTTTTTTTCAGAGGCTTGGAATTCATACGGAATATACGAATTTTCTGACAGCATCTTATGCAATGATTGATTATCTGAAGAAACATCATGACGGAGAACTGATCTATGTATTAGGGACGAAATCATTCATCTGGGAATTGAAGAAGAATAAGATTCGTGTGACAACGGATTGTGAAGATGAGGAGATTACCTGTGTGGTAATCTCTTATGATAATCAGCTCACTTATGAGAAATTGACAGACACCTGTAAACTTCTAAGTACAAAGAAGGTAGACTATCTTGCTACGAATCCCGATTATGTGTGTCCGATCGAGTTCGGATATGTACCGGACTGCGGAGCAATCTGTGAGATGCTGGCACATGCAGTAAAACGGATGCCGCATTTTATCGGGAAACCGGAACCTGATATAGCAGAACTGGCATTAAGGAGAAATAATTACAGGAAAGAAGAGACAGTAATCGTCGGAGATCGTCTGTATACGGATATTTTGTGTGGATACAATGCCGGGATAGATACTGTGCTGGTGCTTACGGGAGAGGCAACTGAGGAAGAAGAAAAGAAATATAAATACCATCCGGATTATATTATGAGGTCAGTGGAAGAACTACGTCGGAAGTGGCTAAGCAGTTTGTGCTAGAAAAAGAATGTTGGAATAATAAAAATACACAATACAAGGAAGAACATGTTAATGTGATTTTCCTGTATTGTGTATTTTTGTATAAGAACATGCGGCAGCAGGTTCTGCAGATATTTCAGTAATAGATGATATTACTGCAACTTCTGCAAACGTGCGCGGAGTACAGGTCCGACGATGATCGCAATGATAATCTTCGCTGCGTCACCGGCAAGATAAGGAATTACTCCGACAGAAAGTGCTGCAACGAATGACATTTTCAACTGGATCGCAAGCCACTCTGTACCGAAGATATAAGTAACTGCCATACCGATGATCATACCGGCAACTGCCAGGATTCTGTTCTTTGGAAATTTATCAACGAACAGTCCGGAAATCAGTGCAAGGAAGATGAAACCAATCAGGTATCCGCCGGTAGGACCTGCAAGCTTTCCTAATCCACCGGTAAAACCGGAAAATACAGGGAGACCGACAAGACCAAGTAACAGATATACGATGTAACTGATGGTTGCATCTTTAAAACCGAGTACATAGATACTGATCATGATCACCAGGTTGGTAAGACTGATCGGTACCGGGCTGACCGGAATCGGAATCGCCATAGGAGCGAAGATACAGGTGATTGCAGTCATCAAAGCAATCAGAACCAGTTTGCGGGTGGAAAGCTTTTTCGTTGTTGTGCTATTTACTGTGTTGTTCATAGTGGTAATTGTCTGCCGTATGACATGGCAGAACTCCTTTCCTTTAGTTTTATATCAAAAATATAACAGAAGTATAAAATAAACAGAGGGGAATGTCAACTGTAAAAGATAGAAGGTTAACAATTGAATGTAGGCAAGCGTATGCTGTTAACAAAAACATACGATTTGAAAATGTATAGTATTGTGTAAACATTAAAATAAATAAAGAAAAATCAGATAATTCAATTGCTAAAATGAAATAATGAAAAATAAATAAAATAAATTGCAAAAAGTATTGACAAAATAAAAGCCGAATGATATTATATAATCAATCCAAAGGAAATCCAAAATAAACAAAAAGAATTCCTGACGAGAAAGGGAATCTTGAAAATTGAATATCACATATTTTATAAGATGTATTTTTATTATAAATTCTCAATTCGTTTAAGAATCGAAAAATACAGGATATAGATATGAAATATCTGGTAAGGCATCGGATATCAAATATCGTAAAGTATATTGTAGAGAAAGAGAATGGATGAATAACGATTATAGAATGGTATCAAGGGGATATGGATCATAATCGTAGAAGAGATGAGATAATAAATTCCAACTTATATCTTAAGTGATAAAAGAAAAGTTTATCAAGGATGAAGAATATTTCATATGTCGGTGAGATATCGTTGATTGGAAATTTATGAAAAGGAGGCTTAATCCAATGGACACAGTAGAATCATCGAATCAATATGTTAGTGGTATGGCAGGTAGAAGTTCCCAGAGAATAAGCCTTTATTATAATAGATAAAAGGCCGGTAGAGGAGATTCGGAAAAATAGAACAGACGGAGAAAATATACACCGGACGATAAAAAGGACTGCAGACATATTGAACAGAATACCACATATTTAAAGATATTATTAATATGTGTAAAGAAACATGAATAGTAGATTTGAATGAATGTGCAAAGAAGATGAGTAAAAGATCATCGGAAAGCATACAAAGGCGACAGGGAATAAGAAATAAAAATTAAAAATCATTCTCCGATATAAAAATTAAATATGATAAAATTGAATATGTAACAGCCATCATAGGAAAGAATATGATGGCTGTTTTTTATGTTGATATCAGAGAGCAGCCGGCAGACATTTTACAGGGATAAAAAAATTGTAATTTTTGTAATATTTTTTTAACATATTTGGCGGGATATTTTGACAATAAACAGGTCATATGATAAACTTATATAAGTAAAATTGTAGGGAAATACGCTTTTTTAAAATAAACATTTGAGGTGAGAAATATTGGATAAATATGAATATAGGGTGAAGACCGAGCAAATGCTTGATCATCTGGAAAAGAAGGAGTACCAGCAGGCAAAGGAAATTGCTGATGGTATAGACTGGCGAAGAGTAAAGAATGCGTCAATGCTCAATACAGTCAGTGAGATTTATGAATATAACGGTGAGTTTAAGAAGGGGAGAGATATACTGTTCCTGGCATTTGACAGAGCACCGGGAAGCAGAAAAATTGTATATCGTTTAGGCACACTGGCATTGAAGATTAAAGATATCAGAGAAGCAACGGATTGTTATGAAGAATTCGTAAAGCTGGCACCAAAAGATCCGAATCAGTATATTTTAAAATATAAGATTCTGAGAACACAGGGGGCATCGCTGACAGATCAGATTACAGCACTGGAAGAATTTAAAAAAGCGGAATATATTGAAAAGTGGGCATATGAACTTGCCAAATTGTATGATGAAGCCGGAATGACAGCAGAATGTCTGGAAGAATGTGATGATCTGATCTTGTGGTTCAGTGAAGGAAAATATGTATACCTTGCAATGGAACTGAAGATGAAGTATAAGCCACTGACACCACTTCAGCAGGAGAAATATGACAGCCGTCCGGGAGCGGTTAAGAAGAAACCGGAACCGGAGAAACAATCGGAATCAACACTGGAAGAAGTGGATGACGAGAATGAATATAATGAAAGTACAGAAGAGACTGTTGACGTACAAGAAGAGCCGGTCAGAGAGCCAGTGACAGAAAGAGTTGATGAATCTGAAGTTCAGGAAATTCCTCCGCAGGAAGTACCGATGCAGGAAACTGTTGTACAGGAAGAGATTCCACAGGAAGTGCCGATGCAGGAAACTGTTGTACAAGAAGAGATTCCGCAGGAAGAAATTGTAGAAGAAGTTGTGGAAGAAGAACCGGTATATACTGAACCGGAAGAACATGGATCAACGATCAAACAGGTTGTGACGGGAGCTACTTTGGAGGAAGCTTTAGCGCAGGGCATGGCGGTTGCCAATGGCATTACAATTGAAGAAGAAGCAATGAAGGAGCGTGAAGATGAGATTCTGGCGAATGGTCAGATGATGATCGATGATATTCTTCAGAAATGGGAAGAAAAACAGAAAGACCACGAAGCAGCAATCGAGAAGCAGAAAGCAAAAGATGAAGAGCGTCTTCAGAAAGAAAGAGAACAGGCTCGTATCCGCCAGGAAGAAGAACGCAGAGAAGTTGAGAGAAAAGCGGCGGAAGCTGAGGCAAGAAGAAAAGCCGAGGAAGAAGAGGCAGCAAGAAAGGCGGCCGAAGAAGAGGCAAGAAGAAAAGCCGAGGAAGAAGCAGCAAGAAAGGCAGCCGAAGAAGAAGCAAGAAGAAAAGCTGAGGAAGAAGCAGCAAGAAAAGCGGCCGAAGAAGAAGCAAGAAGAAAAGCCGAGGAAGAAGCAGCAAGAAAAGCGGCCGAAGAAGAGGCAAGAAGAAAGGCCGAGGAAGAAGCAGCAAGAAAGGCAGCTGAGGAAGAGGCAGAACCGATAAGCAAGACACAGAGAATTCCGGATGATATTGTACGTCTGATGGAAGAAATGGGAAATGAAGAGTCGGAAGAAGAACTCTATGAAGAGGATTTTGAAGATGGTTCGGAAACGGAAGAAGACTTCATTGAAGGAATCGAAGAAGAACTTAGCGGAATCGATATGAGTGGAAGCAGTTTTGAAGAAGCCGATTTCGGTGATGAAGATTTTGAAGAAGCTGATTTCGAAGAGGAAGACTTTGAGGATGAAGACTTTGAAGAGGCTGATTTCGAAGAGGAAGACTTTGAGGATGAAGACTTTGAAGATGAGGACTTTGAAGAAGCTGATTTTGAAGAGGAAGACTTTGAGGATGAAGACTTTGAAGAAGCTGATTTCGAGGAAGAAGACTTCGAAGAAGAGGACGAAGAAGAAGCTGATTTCGAAGAGGAAGACTTTGAAGATGAAGACTTTGAAGAAGCTGATTTTGAAGAGGAAGACTTTGAGGATGAAGACTTTGAAGAAGCCGATTTTGAAGAAGAAGACGTCGATGCTGATTTTGCGGATGTAGAGGACGAAGAAGAAGACTTCGACGATGATTTTGCAGATGTAGATGATGAAGAGACAGATTTTGATGACGAAGACTTAGAGATTGAAGACGACGAAGAAGCGGATGAAGAGTTAGAAATCGAAGAGCCATCAGAGGAAGAGATTCAGGCAAGAATCAAGAAATCTAAAGGCGGTGTTCCGTTCGATACAGGATTTGTTGTAACCGGAAGATATGATCTGAGTGCTACGAGTGAGATCGGTCTGAAAGCTGGACTTACAGAAGAACAGAAGAAGCTGTTCTCATATTTTGTACCGGTGAGAGGAATGAGCGAACAGATCGTTGAAGTACTTGATAACGACAGAAGGGCACAGAGAGAAGGAACATCCAAGACAGGTAACCTTCTTGTGATTGGTAGAAAAGGATCTGGTAAGACAGTCCTTGCGGTTGATATTGTAAAAGCAATTCAGAAACAGAGAAGTCTGAAACAGGGTAAAGTAGCAATCGTTACAGGTGAATCTCTTAATAAGAAAGAGCTTACGAATATTATTCAGAAGCTGCGCGGCGGAGCGATCATCATCGAGCATGCAGGAAAATTGAATGCGAGAACTGTAAAAGAGTTAAATTATCTGATGGAGAAGAAGACAGGAGAATTGCTCTTTGTACTGGAAGATCAGAGAAAACCTCTGGAGCGTCTGATGACAGCAAACCCGGAATTCAAGAAGAAGTTCAGTTCTAAGCTGGAGCTTCCGGTATTCATCAATGATGAGCTGGTAACATTCGGTCAGACATATGCGAAAGAGAATGGATACAAATTGGATGAGATGGGAATCCTTGCACTGTACAGCCGTATCGATGTAATGCAGAGAGAAGATCATGCAGTATCAGTTGCTGAAGTAAAAGAGATCATGGATGAAGCAATCTCACATTCACAGAAAGCAAATGTAAAACATCTTGCACGAAGAGTATTCGGCAAGGGAACCGACGATTCTGACAGAATTATTCTGAAAGAAGAAGACTTTAGAATTTAACAAAAACGAATACCTGTAAGAAGCTGTCGAGAACAGGATTTACAGGTCGGATTTTGAAAGAGTTTTGACAAACTAAACGGTCAAAGCTCTTTCTTTTTGCCTGTTTGTAAAGTATAATGTTCTTATAAATATGCAGCAGAATGCGAGGGGTAATTATGGCTGAAAAAAAGAAAAAACCATATGAAATAGGTGAATTGGATCAATACCTTTTCGGACAGGGCAATCATTATGAGATTTATGAGAAGCTGGGCGCACATCTGGTACAGAACGGAAAACAAAAAGGTGTGTATTTTGCAGTGTGGGCACCGCATGCGCAGGCGGTATCGGTAGTCGGAGAGTTCAATGAATGGGACACAGAGGCAAATCCGATGAAGAGGGAAGAGCCGCTCGGGATCTATACCTGTTTTATACCAGGTGTGAAGAAGGATCAGATGTATAAATATTGTATCGAGACTTATTCGGGAGAACAGATATTTAAGGCAGATCCATATGCCAATTATGCGGAGTTAAGACCGGGAACAGCATCCAGGGTCGCAGATATTGAGAATATCAAATGGACAGATACAGAGTGGATGACACGTAGAAAGACCTGGAATCATAAGCACGAGCCAATGTCTGTCTATGAGGCACACATTGGTTCCTGGATGCGTCATCCGGGAAGGGAAGATGAAGGATTCTATACATATAGAGAATTTGCCAGGGCAATTACCAAATACATAAAAGAAATGGGTTACACACATGTGGAACTGATGGGAATTGCCGAGCATCCGTTTGACGGATCCTGGGGATATCAGGTGACCGGATACTATGCACCGACATCCAGATATGGGTCGCCGGAAGATTTTGCATGGATGATCAATTATCTGCATAGAAATAAAATCGGTATCATTCTCGACTGGGTACCGGCACATTTCCCGAAGGATGCACACGGACTGGCAGATTTTGACGGAACACCGACGTACGAATATGCAGATCCAAGATTGGGAGAACATCCGGACTGGGGAACGAAAGTATTTGATTTTGGAAAGAATGAAGTAAGGAACTTCCTGATCTCAAATGCGTTATTCTGGGTTGAGAAGTTCCATATAGACGGATTGCGTGTGGATGCGGTTGCTTCGATGCTGTATCTGGATTACGGACGGAAGGACGGAGAATGGGTTGCAAACAAATATGGCGAGAATAAGAATCTGGAGGCGATCGATTTCTTCAGACATCTGAATTCTGTTGTACTTGGAAGAAACCCGGGAGCACTTATGATCGCAGAGGAATCTACGGCATGGCCGCAGGTTACCGGAGATGTAGAAGAAGGTGGACTGGGATTCAGTCTGAAGTGGAATATGGGATGGATGCATGACTTCACAGAATATATGAAACTGGATCCATATTTCCGAAAGGATAACCATCATTTGATGACATTTGCCATGAGTTATGCATACAGTGAGAATTATATTTTGGTATTGTCGCATGATGAGGTGGTACATCTCAAGTGTTCGATGTTGAATAAGATGCCGGGACTTGGATTTGATAAATATGCGAATTTGAAAGCTGGATATGCATTTATGATTGGACACGCAGGAAAGAAACTTCTGTTTATGGGACAGGAATTTGCACAGCTTCGTGAATGGAGTGAAGAACGGGAACTGGACTGGTTCCTGCTGGCCGAACCGGAACATCAGCAGATGAAGATGTGGGTAAAAGACCTCTTACACCTGTATAAGAGGCATAAGGCAATGTATGAGATGGATCAGAGCTGGGAAGGATTCGAATGGATCAACGCGGATGACGGATACAGAAGTATCTACAGCTTTATGAGACATTCGAAAGGTGCAAAGAAGAATCTGTTGTTCGTCTGCAACTTTACGCCGATGGCAAGAGATGATTACAGAGTCGGAGTGCCGAGAAAGAAACAGTATAAGCTGATCCTGAACAGTGATGAGGAGAAATACGGTGGAACCGGAGCAGATCGTAAGAAGATATACAAAGCGGAGAAGAAAGAATGTGATGGAAGACCGTATTCATTCGCATACAAATTGCCGCCTTACGGAGTTGCTGTATTCGAGTTTTAATTATATGAAGTCAGTGGCAAAAAACTTTGATGCCTGCGGATAAAAATGCCGGGAAGTTTCAACACTTCCCGGCATTTTTCGTTTTACTATACATCTTTATTAATGACTGTATTTAGTTGGAAGAACTGTCGGCTGAGGAATCAGAAGTATCGGAACCAGAGGCATCGGATTCACTGCTGTTTTGTGTGTTGCTCTGGTTATCAGACTGGTTATCTGTACTGTCATTCAATGAAGAATCATCAGCAGAGTTGTCTGTTGTGCCGTCATCTGAAGAATCAGCATCGTTGTTCAGAGAATCGTTCTGTGTGTCGCCAGACGGCTCATCAGTGTTATCAGAGTTATCTTCTGTAATGGCATCATCGTTACTCTTGTCTGTGTCGTCTTTCTTAGAATTGCTTCCACCGAACAGATCTTTGAAGAACTTCTTGATCTTGCCCCAGAATCCGCTGTCATCACTGTTGTCATCCGAAGTATCATCCGAAGCGGCATCCGAAGCGGCATCTGAACTGTCTGTGCTGTTGGAAGAATTGTCGGAAGAATCCAGTGTACTGTTAGTTACGACATCATCACCGAGTGCGCTGTCATCCGTGCCGTTAATGATTCCGCCATCGGAACTGTCATCGCCGCCGAAGATACCTTTGATAGAACTCCAGAGGTTGGAGAAGAATCCGCCACTCTTTCCGTCAATGTTATCTAATGTATTTTTCAGAGCTTTGACATCATAGTCATACTGGGAAATGTTTTTCATCAGATCGGAGATCTTGTCGATCTGTTCCTGTGTCAGCGTGACGTTGTTATCCTTGGCAGCGTTTTCAACTGCATTCTGAATGTCATCTGCATCCGTTAATCCGCCCTCGATCACATCTTTTTTTACATCGTTCATGACACTTTCCGCTTTGTCCTGGCCGATGTCATTGGCCAGGTCTCCTGTGGTGACAAGTTCATCGGTCGCAGCTGCTTTCTGATCGTCATTCAGAGTTGTTCCGGTGGCTTTCTCATAAGCCATCATGATACCTGTCAGTGCACCGGTTCCGGATACTTCGATCGGAGAAGCGGCAACGACATTACAGTTTTCAACACCGGATGTCAGAAGCGTACTGGAGATCATAGAGCTTGTAACATAAGTTAAGTTGGAAACCTTTACCTGGATTCCGCCGCTTGTGGTCGGTTCTACATAAGAACAGCTGTAGGTACGGGTACCGATTTGTTCGTCGGGAGCGACTCCTTCCAGATATTTTCTTTCATCTGCATTGGTAACTTCGATGACTTCTGCTTTGTCAGATGAAGTTCCGAAATACTCATACATAGAATTCTTCTGTGAATCAGTCAGATTGGCGCCAAGTGTTACAACTTTGGATGAATCTGCTCTTACAACCAGCGGTGCCGCAGTAGATCCAAGTACGATTGCCATGGCAACTGGTAATGCTCTTTTAAATTTTTTCATAATGCGTGGTGTGTTCACCATGCCCCCTTTTTATTAAATATTTTTATCCCTGTTACTTTTTTAATATAACATAAAACAGTGTGTTTTCCTAGAAAATATAAATTAACTATTTCTAAAGATTTTCTGTAGATTGCGTCCGCATCTGCACAGTCAACAACTTCTGCAGGCGTGAGTCCAGCTCCTTTTGCGGTATCATTCCCTGCATGGTGGCAATCAGTTCTCGGTCTTTGAAAATGAGAAATGACGGAAGAAGAGCGGTCTGATATTGCGCAGCAAGAAGTGCGGATTCAGAGGTCTCTACTTCAAAAAAGCAGATGCTGCCGAAATATTTCTTCTGATATTTCTTTTCCAGATCTTCTATGACAGGGCGCATCATTGCACATTTTCCACACCAGACAGCGTAGAACATGACTACAGCCAGTGTGGGATGCTCCGGTTCAGCCTTTGCCGGTGTATCGGAAGAAAACTGCCAGTGGTTCATCCGGCAGATATCAAAGTTCTGTGTCGTCAGATGTAACATAAGCTTCCACCCTTTCCCATAAGAAACAGGAGCATAAGATATGCTTTCTATTAATATATGAAAGGAAAGGGAAGAAGTGCAGGCAGACAGGATCGGTATATAAGTCCGGATATTGCAGCGTGTTATCTGCGCTTTGCGATCAGTTTACAGATCGGATTGCCCATAGAAGAGAACTTGGCTTCATATTCAGTCATAATATTGCCCTGATTCATCGTACTGTCGTTATGAAGATCATAGGATAGCTGATCCAGAACGAAAAGTTCGGAAGTTTCGAGTTCTTCTACTGAAAAGTCAAAGAGCGGCCGGTTGTCGGTCTTGAATTCTACCGTTCCATCTGCGGTCAGGACTTGGTCATAAAGCTTGAAGAATTCATTGGAAGTCAGTCTTCTTCTTGCATGGCGGGCTTTCGGCCACGGATCGGAGAAGTTCAGGTAGATACGTGATACTTCTGCCGGGGCGAATACGGTTGGCAGGTCATTTGCATCCATACAGATGAACCGGATGTTGGCAGGAGCTTTCCCCTCTGCTTCCAGTTCCTGAAATTTCTCAACGGCACGCAGCAGAACGCTGGAATAACGCTCAATGCCGATGTAGTTGATCTGTGGGTTTTTGGCTGCCAGGGTCAGAAGAAACTGACCTTTTCCCATGCCGATCTCGATATGCAGGGGCTGCTCTTTTTTAAACGTCTGGTTCCAGTCTCCGCGTAAGCTTTCCGGATCTTTCACAACTTCTTTGCAGGCTTCGAGAACGCTCTCTGCACGTGGTATATTTCTAAGACGCATACGTGTATTCCTCCTTATAATCACTGGATTTGCAAATCGTTCTTAGTTTAGCGTCTGTGCAGGAAAAAGTCAATGGAAGCAGAAATTGTCAGAAGAATTGAGAAGAAATAATACAATATATACAAAATAATTGTGGTAATTTTAAAAAATAGGTGTATTATTATAACATGGATAAAAAAATAACAATTATTTGTTGTGAAATGTGCGAAAAGGAGGGCGGCTTATGAACTCTGTAATTGAAAAATTGGCTGAAGTAGAGACGACGGCGGAGACGATCGTAGAGCATGCCAGACAGCAGAAGAGTGAAATTGAAAGACAGATACAGGAAGAAAGAGATCAATTTGACCGGGATCTGGAAGAAGAGACACAGAAAAAACTGGAGAAGATAAAAGAAAAGTCGCAGCAGGAAGTAGAGAAGGTCCTGGACCGGGAACGGAAGAAGAACCAGACTGCAATTGATGCGCTGAAGCAGGAATATGAAGAAAATCACGAGATTTATGCAGAGGAAATCGTAAGACATATGATCGAGGTGTAGTGTATGGGAAATGTGATGGCTTACAGTGGGATTACGACAAAGGTACGTGCAATGTCGGCAAAGCTTTTGACAGCGGAGGATTATGACATAATTGCCGGACTTGGGACAGTAACGGAAGCAATTGAATATCTGAAAGACAAGACGGCATATGCACCTTATGTGAACCGGATGGACATTTCGCTGTATCACAGGGGAAATGTGGAGAAGATCCTGTATCAGTCTCTGTTCGATGATTATTCGAGACTCTTCCGTTTTGCCGGAATGAAACAGAAGACATTCTTAAAATTATACTGGAAACGTTATGAGATTGATCTGATCAATTATTGTCTGAGAATTGTGTTCAATCATTATGACAAGCCGTTTGACCTGGAATATAAGAAAGAGTTTTTTGACAGATATTCACAGATTTCCATTGACCGTTTGATAACTTCGAAAAATATTGATGAGCTTGTGGATAACTTACGGGATACGGAGTATTATGATGCACTTGCCAGAATTAAAGATTCCGGAGCGGGAACGCTTTTTGATTATGATCTGGCACTGGATCTGTATTATTTTTCCACTATGTGGAAAAAGGGAAAAAGGGTTCTGAAAGGACATGAACAGAAGATATTTTTAAAAGATTACGGAACGAAGATCGACCTTCTGAATCTACAGTGGATCTATCGTGCGAAGAAGTATTATCATATGCTTCCGCCGGACATTTATTCGATGACGATCCCGATTCATTACCGGGTTCGTGTGGAAGAGTTCAAGAGCCTGGTAGAGACTCCGACACTGGAACAGTTCGAAACCGAAGTGGGAAAAACGTACTATGCGGGAAAGTATGATTATATGCAGGCAGATAAGACACTGGAACAGATGTACCGTGACTGTCTGCGGAAATTGTACCTGACCGATAAAAGGAATGATCCGTATTCGATCGCGATCGTCAATACGTATCTGTTCCTGAAAGAAGAAGAAATCTATAAACTAACGACAGCCCTTGAGTGTATCCGTTACGGTTTGACGAAGGGAGAGACATTAGGATACTTAGGAGGTGTGAATCAATGATTGTTAAGATGAAGTTCTTAAGCATCAGCGGACCGAAGAATGACATCGACCGTGTCTGCGAGGTGTATCTGTCGAAATACGAAATGCAGCTTGAGAATGCGGCGGCGGAGCTTAAGACGACCGACAACCTGCAGCCTTTTGTGGAAGTCAATCCATACAAAGAGCCGCTTGCGAAGGCAGAACAGTTCAGCGCACTGTTAGCGGATGAAGACCAGAGGATCGATGTATCGATGAATCAGGAGGATATGCTGAACCTGATCCGGGATGTCAATCATGACTATCTGGATCTGCTGGAGAAGAAAGAGTTAACGAAGAAGCAGGTAGATGAATACAAAGAAAAGCTTCTGATTATGGAGCCGTTCCGGACACTGGAATTGGATATGCAGAAATCATTAAAGTATAAATATATGAAAGTCCGGTTCGGACGGGTAGATGTGAATTATTACAAACGTCTGGAAAAATATTTGTTTGATGATTTGAATGCGGTATTTATCGAAGGCATAAGGAATGAAAATTATGTGTACGGATGTTATTTCGTATCGAATGCGGATTCTAGTAAGGTGGATTCGGTATTCAATTCCTTACATTTTGAAAGGATTGCAATTCCATCCGAATACATAGGAACGCCGGCGCAGGCCTGTGAAGAGCTTGAAAAAGAAATTGAAGAAAAACAGAAAGAGATTGCTGGGATTAAAAAACAGATCAGTGAACTGATGGCAAAGAATGCCGCAAAGCTCCGAGGTGCAAAGAAGCGTCTGGAAGAACTGGCTACGAACTTTGATGTCCGCAAGCTGGCGGCAAGGATCGAAGAGGGAGATAATAAAGAAGACTATTACATCCTGTGCGGATGGATGGGCGAAGATGATGTGAACAAATTCCTGGCGGAATCGAAGAATGATGATAAGGTATTCGTTGTTGTAGAAGAAGACAAGGAGAAATTCTTCGGAGAGCCGCCGACGAAGCTTAAGAATCCAAGGTTCTTCAAGCCGTTCGAGATGTTCATCCGGATGTACGGGCTTCCGGCAAATGATGAGATGGATCCGACGATGTTCGTGGCACTGACGTATACATTTATTTTTGGTGCGATGTTCGGGGATGTCGGCCAGGGCTTATGCCTGTTTGTATTCGGCGGGCTTTTGTATCTGATCAAGAAGATCAACCTGGCAGGGATCATATCCATTGCGGGACTGTTCTCGACATTTTTTGGATTCATGTTCGGAAGTATCTTCGGATTTGAAGATGTGATACAGGCACGCTGGTTAAGACCTGTGGATGCGATGACGAACCTGCCGTTTATCGGACAGCTCAATACGGTATTCGTGGTAGCTATTGCATTTGGTATGGGATTGAATATCCTGGTGATGATCTTTAACGTGATCAACGCAGTTAAGAGTCATGATCTGGAAAATATGTTATTTTCCCACAACGGAATCGCAGGACTGGTGTTCTATGGATTCCTGGTGCTGACGATCGTGCTTTATATGACGGGACATAAGGTTCCGGGTAATATCATGATGGTAATTTTCCTGGGGGTTCCGGTGCTCTTGTTCGTATTCAAGGAACCGTTGGGCAATCTGGTGACAAAGCAGCATAAGAAGATGGAAGAGGGAAAGGTGATGTTCTTCGTGCAGGCGTTCTTCGAACTGTTCGAGACGATGCTGAGTTATTTTTCCAATACCATTTCTTATGTGCGTATCGGTGCATTTGCCGTCAGTCATGCGGCGATGATGGAGGTTGTGCTGATGTTATCGGGCGCAAGTGCGGGGCATACGAACTGGATCGTGTTCGTGCTTGGAAATGTGCTGGTGTGCGGACTGGAAGGGCTGGTCGTCGGTATCCAGGTACTGCGTCTGGAATACTATGAGATGTTCAGCCGTTTCTATAAAGGAACCGGACGGGAATTTAAGCCGTTCCACAGTCAGAGTGACAGAAAGTAATAAAATTCAAAGATATATTTACAGGAGGACAAAAATATGAGCCTGACAGTTAGAGTATTATTCGTTGTAACATTGTTGCTGAGTATTGTAATTCCATTTGGATATTTTCTGATCGGACAGAGGACGAAGAAGCGTTATAAGAGGGCTATCGGCACAAATATATTCTTTTTCTTCAGCACTGTTCTGATCGCAGGGATCATGCTTTTTGCGGGAGATCCGGTACAGGCAGCGGAAGCAGCCGGCAATACGGCGTCGAACGCAACAGGATTCGGATACCTGGCAGCAGCACTTTCAACCGGTCTTTCCTGCGTCGGCGGTGGTATCGCCGTTGCAAGTGCAGCAAGTGCGGCTCTGGGTGCAATTAGTGAAGATTCCAGTGCACTTGGTAAGTCACTGATCTTCGTAGGTCTTGCAGAAGGTGTGTGTCTGTACGGACTGATCATCTCCTTCATGATCTTAGGTAAATTGTAAGATGAAGATGTATCTGATCAGTGATAATATCGATACTCTGACAGGAATGCGTCTCGCAGGGGTAGACGGAATCGTGGTACATGAAAGAGAAGAACTCCGGTGTGCGATCGAGAATGCCATGGAGGATAAAGGTATAGGTGTGATTCTGTTGACGGAGAAATTCGGAAGAGAATTCCCGGACCTGATTGACGAGATCAAGCTGGAGCGGACAATGCCGCTTCTGATCGAGATTCCTGACAGACACGGGACCGGACGTAAGAAAGATTTTATCACGTCGTATGTAAATGAAGCGATAGGGTTGAAATTATAGACAGGAAGAAGGTGGCACATTTGACAAACGAAGAAAAGATCACGCATATCCGCACGGCAGCGATGGAAGAGGCAAGAGCGGAGGCGAATGCGATCATAAAGCAGCATGAGGATGCGCTGAGAAGTGTGTTCGAGCAGCACCAGATCGAAGCCAGACGGCAGTCGGAGACGAGAGTGCGTGCGGAGAGTGTGACTGCAAAACAGCAGCTGAATATGGCGATGTCAAAGGCGCAGCTTGAATTAAAACGTGAGATGGGTAAGATACAGACAGAACTTAAGACAGAACTGTTCGAAGAAGTACAGTTAAAGCTTCTGGCATTTATGAGAACAGAAGAGTATAAAGAGGTTCTGATCTGTTATATAGAGAAAGCAGCACAGTTTGCATCCGGGATGGCGATGACGATCTATATCAATCCGTCCGATGCAGATAAGAAGACATATCTGGAGGAGCGCACGGGAATGACGCTGACGATCAGCAAAGTGGATTTCATCGGCGGTGTGCGTGCGGTTGTGCCTGAGAAGAATGTTCTGGTGGATTATGCATTCAAAGGGGCACTGGAAAATGAATACCAGAAATTCCGGTTCCGGGGAGGTGTAAAGGGTGAGTAGCGGAAAGACAGAAAAGATATATGGCATCAACGGCCCGGTCATTTACCTGAAAGGGAAGACGGATTTTAAGATGTCGGAAATGGTCCATGTGGGAGAGGAAAAGCTGGTTGGCGAAGTTATTTCCCTGGATAAGAACCGGACGACGGTACAGGTGTATGAGGAGACTTCCGGACTGCATCCGGGAGAACTTGTGGAAGGTACGGGAGCGGCAGTGTCGGTTACGCTGGCACCCGGTATCCTGAATAATATCTTTGACGGTATTGAGAGACCGCTGGAGCGGATTGCTGACAAGGGCGGGGCATTTATCACCCGTGGTGTCAGTGTGGATGCACTGGACCGCCAGAAGCTCTGGGAGACGCATATCACAGTGGCGGAAGGCGATATGGTACAGGGTGGAACGATCATTGCGGAAGTGCCGGAGACGCGGGCTATCGTGCACAAATGTATGGTTCCTCCGGGAGTGGAAGGAACTGTTATATCTGTGGTTCCGGATGGTGAATATACGATTGATGAGACGCTGGTTACGATTGAACTGTTCAATGGAGAAAAACGAGAACTTTCGATGACACAGCACTGGCCGATCCGTGTACCGAGACCGGTGAGCCGGAGATTCCCGGCAAGTGTGCCGCTGGTAACAGGTCAGCGAATTCTGGATACGATGTTCCCGATTGCAAAAGGTGGAACGGCTGCGATCCCGGGAGGATTCGGAACGGGTAAGACGATGACCCAGCATCAGATCGCAAAATGGTCGGATGCGGATATTATCATATATATTGGATGTGGCGAGCGTGGAAATGAGATGACGCAGGTTCTGGAAGAGTTTTCAGAACTAGTCGATCCGAAATCAGGAAATCCTTTGATGGACAGAACGACGCTGATCGCCAATACCTCGAACATGCCGGTGGCTGCCCGCGAGGCATCCATTTACACCGGACTTACACTGGCGGAATATTACCGTGACATGGGTTATGATGTGGCGATCATGGCGGACTCGACATCCCGATGGGCAGAGGCACTGCGTGAGCTGTCCGGACGACTGGAAGAGATGCCGGCGGAGGAAGGGTTCCCGGCATATCTGGCATCGAGACTGTCGGCATTCTATGAAAGAGCCGGCATGATGCAGACATTAAATGGTGCAACCGGATCTGTCTCTATCATCGGAGCGGTGTCTCCGCAGGGGGGAGATTTCTCCGAGCCGGTTACGCAGAATACGAAGCGTTTCGTGCGCTGCTTCTGGGGACTGGATAAATCCCTGGCGTATGCGAGACATTTCCCTGCGATCCACTGGCTGACGAGTTACAGTGAATATCTGAATGACTTAAGCGGCTGGTATTCGGATCATGTGTCGCCGAAATTTGTTGATTACCGGAACCGTTTGATGGCGATCCTGAACCAGGAGAGCAGTCTGATGGAGATTGTAAAACTGATCGGCGGGGATGTGCTTCCGGATGATCAGAAACTGATCCTGGAGATCGCAAAGGTGATCCGTCTGGGATTCCTGCAGCAGAATGCATTTCATAAGGATGATACGTGCGTATCGCTGGAGAAGCAGTTCAAGATGATGGACGTGATCCTGTATCTGTATAAGACCAGCAGGAAACTGGTGGCAATGGGAATGCCGATGTCGGTATTGAAGGCGGAAGGTATATTTGAAAAGGTCATTGCGATCAAGTATGATGTGCCGAATGACAACCTGCAGTTACTGGATCTGTATAAATTAGACATTGATGACTTCTATAACCGCGTCATCGAGAAGAATGCGTAAAGGGAGGGACGTAAGATGGCAATAGAATATCTTGGACTGAGCAGCATAAATGGCCCTCTCGTCGTGCTGGAAGGCGTGGAAAATGCATTTTACGATGAGATCGTAGAATTTATTGTAGATCATAATACGAGGAAAATGGGGCGTATCGTAGAGCTGGATGAAGACAAGGCTGTGATCCAGGTATTTGAAGGGACAGAAAATATGTCACTGGATAATACCCATACAAGACTTACGGGACATCCGATGGAAGTTACTGTATCGGAGGAAATGCTGGGACGTACATTTAACGGAATCGGGGAAGCGATCGATGGACTTGGTCCGATTGCAGATGCAGAAAAAAGGGATGTAAACGGACTTCCGTTGAATCCTGTCAGACGGGAGTATCCACGAAACTATATCCGTACCGGAATCTCGGCGATTGACGGTCTGACGACACTGATCCGCGGGCAGAAGCTTCCGATATTCTCGGGAAACGGACTTCCGCATGATCAGCTTGCGGCACAGATCGTCAAGCAGGCTTCGCTTGGTGACAATTCGGATGAACAGTTCGCAGTTGTATTCGGAGCAATGGGTGTGAAGCACGATGTGGCGGAATTCTTCCGTAAGACATTCGAGGAAAGCGGTGTGGCAGACCATGTGTGTATGTTTTTGAACCTGGCGAATGACCCGGTGGTGGAGCGTCTGATCACGCCGAAGGTAGCACTGACGGTAGCAGAGTATCTGGCATTTGAGAAAAATATGCACATTCTGGTTATCCTGACGGATATGACTTCTTTTGCGGAAGCCATGCGTGAAGTGTCTTCTTCCCGTGGCGAGATTCCGTCAAGAAAAGGATATCCGGGATATTTATACAGTGAACTGGCAACGATCTATGAACGTGCCGGTATTGTGGACGGGGCAAATGGTTCCGTAACACAGCTTCCCATCCTGACCATGCCGAATGATGATATTACACATCCGATCCCTGACCTCACCGGATATATCACAGAAGGACAGATCGTACTGGACCGTAATCTGCACGGGCAAGCAGTCTATCCGCCGATCAGTATCCTGCCATCGCTGTCACGACTGATGAAGGACGGCATTGGAAAAGGATATACCAGGGAAGATCATCAGGATCTTGCGAACCAGTTATTCTCTGCCTATGCAAAGGTTGGAGAGGCGAGAAATCTGGCTTCGGTTATCGGAGAAGATGAATTGTCACCAATCGATAAACAGTATCTGAAGTTCGGTGAAGAATTCGAGAGACGCTATATTGGCCAGGGACCGGCGGAGAACCGGACGATGATGGAGACGCTGGATCTTGGCTGGGAACTGCTTGGACTTCTGCCGAAGGAAGAACTGGACCGTATTGATACGAAGCTGGTTGAGAAGTATTGGAAGGATACGAAAGAGACATTGGAGACAGAAGAGTAGGAGGGATGCATATGGATCCGAGAGAATTTCCTACCAAAGGAAATCTGATGCTTGCAAAGAATTCTCTGATGCTTGCACGTCAGGGGTATGACTTGATGGATAAAAAGCGGAATATTCTTCTGAAAGAGCTGATGGGACTGATTGATGAGGCGAAAGACATTCAGGAAGAGATCGATGCAACCTTTACAAAAGCATATGCCTGCCTGCAGCGTGCCAATATCGAACACGGAATCAGTAAAGTCCAGGAACTGGCATTTACTGTTCCAATCGAGGATTCGCTGAAGATGCAGACCAGGAGCATCATGGGAACGGAGATCCCGCACATCAAGTATGATGCGAAGCAGAATGATCTGACGTATTCGTTCAGCACGACACATGAGTCGGTGGATATTGCAAGAGAAGCTTTCCGGGAAGTGAAGGAACTTACGATCAAGCTGGCTGAGGTGGAGAACTCGGCGTACCGTCTGGCCGCAAATATCAAGAAGACACAGAAGCGGGCGAATGCGCTTAAAAATATTACGATACCGATGTATACGAATCTGGTGCATACGATTAGTAATGCGCTGGAGGAGAAGGAAAGAGAAGAATTTACACGGTTGAAGGTGATAAAGAGGATGAAAATGTAACGACAAATTTTGCAAAGTAATTCCACTTATCCCCAACAAAAGAGGAGTTATCCACGGGAAACTGTGGATAACTCCTCTTTTGTCTGATAATTCCAATGCATGAATCGACATAGAATGACAACGATTATAATGAACGGGATTTTTCTGTACTTACATTAATGCATTCGATTACAGCACCACGCATGCCGGCTTTTTCAAGAGCCTCGCAGCCTTCAATGGTTGTTCCGCCAGGGGATGTGACCATGTCTTTTAATTCACCCGGATGTCGAGTGCGCCATAAAGAATGGCACCGCCCATATTGCCACATCCGATAATTCCTCCTAGTTTGGTCATGAGATGTTTTAGAGCAGATATTTATAAAGTGTACAGTATGCAATGACAGGAGCTTTAAGGAGTCAGCTTGTGCAGTTCCCATGCTTTTTCGATACTTCCCGGAGTTTCCATCAATAATTTCGTTCCTTCTGCCATACATCTCGCAACGTAGAACATACCTTTCTGTCCGATAGTCATACCGGCCTGTTTGGCAGCAGCCCAGTGATGAAGCGGGGTACCTTTACACATCGTAGCGGCACTTAAGGTGATCAACGGGACGGTGTGGCTGACCTGTGAAGCGTCCGTGCCGATAGCGATCGGAACCGGTTCATCTTCAAGCGGTTCCAGGCCGGAGAATAGTGTCCCGTCATTGATGAGTCCGGCTTCTTTTGTGATCTGCTTTGCAAAATCCAGCTCTTCCGGTGTATAAGCCGGTGTCGGAACTCTGGTCATAGCATCGTAATATAATTCTGTCAGTACCCGGTTAACTTTCATCTCACTGCAGCTTGCGACCAGTTCGATATCGACGGTGGTGTCTGTCATAAGAGCGGCACCTCTGGCGCAGTTGTCTACACGTTCGCTTGCATCTTCGGTGCGGGAACGTAAGTAGGAGCGGATGAAATAATTTGTCTTCGCGATATCCGGAACAACATTTGCCGGAAGACCGTTATCAATGTAGGCATAATGCATACGGACATCTCCCGGTATGTGTTCACGGAGATAATTGACGCCTACATTCATGAGTTCGGCGGCATCCAGGGCGCTGCGGCCTTTTTCCGGTGCTTTGGCAGCATGGGAACTAAGTCCGTGGAATGTGTAGTTCTTAATGTCCTGTGCCTGCCAGATATCGTTGCTGACACGGTTGCGGTCGAATGGATGCCAGGTAATAGCAACATCGAGGTCATCAAAGACTCCCTGATCGTTCATCACGATCTTGCCGGACATGATCTCTTCGGCCGGGCAGCCATAGACGCAGATCGTTCCGGCTGCACCGGTTGCTTCCATATCGGCTTTTAATGCACATGCCGCTGCGGCAACGGCTGTTCCAAGCAGGTTGTGCCCGCAGGCGTGTCCGACACCTGCCAGAGCATCGTACTCGGCCAGGAATCCGAGGATTGGTTTTCCACCTCCCCAGACTGCGGTAAATGCGGTGTCGATACCGGCTGTTTTCCATGTTATTTTAAATCCCTGGCTTTCCAGATAATCTGCCAGGCATTTGGAAGAAAGTGTCTCCTGATAGGCAAGTTCCGGGTGATGGAAAATGTAATCAGCGGTATTCACCAGTTCTTCCTGATGATCGTCGAGCCAGCTGGCAATGATATTGTCAGGTGTATGTTCAGTTGTTAGTGTATTCAAAATATAGATACCTCCTCATAGAATCGGGTGTTTATCTATCATTTTAGCACAGAAAAACAGGATGTAAATAGATTTCATAGTTTTCTTATATGAAAAGTAAAAACTATTCAACCGGATAAAGCCCGTCCAATACATCCAGATATTCCTGACCGAATGTATCTACATAATCAGTAAGTGCAAGTTTCACTGCCGCTTCTCCTTTTTCACCAAGATTATGGATCAGGGCCTGGCTGACAGTATATTTCAAATGTGCCGTATGAAAATTAAAATCTTTCATACAGGAAGTTCCAAGCTCAGCCTTTTTCTCCGCCAGTTCTTTTACCTCTTCCTGTGAGAGCGGATGTCCCCAGTCGAATTCGCAACGATCACCGCCCCAGCTCATAGATGTGGCAGTCGGGGTACAGACGAAGTCGGAACGGAATCCCTGGTAAACAGCATTGTCTACATTGACGCAATAATATTTCCCATATTCGGTAATGTTATGCTTTTTCCATGCTTCACACCAGGCACATTTGGCAATGTAAGTCTGAAGTGTCGGTTCGGTGCGAAGTGTTCCGAAGTCCATTTGTCCGGCGTAATCCGGTTTCCATTCACCGTATGCCTGATTGGTCATTGTAGTCAGTTCATCACCGTGTGCGAGAGCATTTGCCGCCATGCGGGCACCCCGTTCATTTCCATAGGTAGTCATTCCGGCAAGGATTGCGTCTTTTCCGGCTTCACCGCATAATTCAATTGCATGTTTGGCGAGAAATGCGAACATCATGGCGTGATGTTCGATTTTGCAGCTGACAGGACAGACTTTATTTTCATTTTCACTCATATTAAAAACTCCTTTCGACATTTGTAAGTGATAATTTATTTATTACAATACTACATTGTAGTGAAAAAGTCTCGAGAAAAGGCTTGATAAAAAGGAAAAAAGCGGTATGATAGTAAAAAAGAAAAAGCAATTACTTAAAAGTGAGAATAAAGTTGAAAATTAAAGAGGAAAAAAGTATGAGCAGGAAAAAGTTAAAAAATAGAAGACGAAAAGATCGTGCACAGAGAAAGATTCTGATTGCAGCAGTCTGCATAGCAGCAGTGATCATAGGTGTGGGAATCGGCGGGCATGTTATAAAAAAGAATGCCGGTAAAACGATGACAACGGCCGAGATGGAAAGTAAAAAGGCAGTATCAAAGAAAAAAGCAACTGCAAAAAAACTTACGATCAATGAGAATGAAACTGATGCATCCAATAAAGAAAATCAAGGCCAAAAAGATCAGGCAGATGACAGAAGTGAATTTGCAGTTCAACCAGGAAGAAAAGTGGGTACAACAGAACAATCGGATGAAAAAGTTGTCTATCTGACGTTGGATGACGGACCGTCTAAGAATACGCAGGCGGTGCTGGACATTTTGGATAAATACAATGCGAAAGCAACGTTTTTTGTTACAGGAGCCATGCCGGAATATAAAGATATGATCAAAAAGGCTTATGATAAGGGACATACGATCGGAATGCATACATATTCTCATGATTACGCAAAGGTGTATGCATCTATTGATGCATATTTTCAGGATCTTGACCAGATTGGACAGCTTGTAAAAGAAGAGATCGGCTATGTTCCGTGTTTTATCAGATTTCCGGGAGGATCTTCGAATACCATATCTGCAAGTTACACGAAGGGAATTATGACAACGCTTACGCAGGAGGTTCAGGCAAGAGGATATCAATATTATGACTGGAATGGAAGTTCGGGAGACGGGGCCGTGAGAACAACGGAACAGCTTGTGGAGCAGGCAACCAGTTTCCATGACAATAATATCATCCTGCTGTCACATGATTCCGAGACAAAAGATACAACTGTGGAAGCGCTGCCGAAAATTATTGAATATTATCAGTCACAGGGATATGTGTTCAAAGCATTGGATCTTAACAGCTATGTTGCACATCATGGTGTGAATAATTAATTATATATGTAGGGAAATGTGTTGATGGTTGTTGTACTTATGCTGAATAGAATAACGGAAGATCTGGCGGAAAACATGTAAATACAAAGAAGAAAAATGATGTTATCAACCAGAGTGAGACTACAAAGCCAGGTTCTGTCTCGTGAGGAGAACGGGTCTTGCCGGAAATATATTCAGACATTCCAAATGAAAATATTACACTGGAATAAAAAAGCAGGATGTCTAAGATCAGGAAATTCCGGCCGAGAATCCCGGAATATGTGTAAAAAACAGAAACAGTAAAAAACATTCCGAGAAGCACGCCCAGATACCGACAGTAAAAGAACGGTAAAACAACCGGATGCAGAGACAGATATTCCCATATGCTTACGAATAAAAAAGGAAAATATAAAAGTTTCAAATGTTCCCACACGGATTCATTAACCGGGCAGAAAAGTGCAATGATTGGAGACTGCCCGGATAAAAAATACAGGAAATGATTCAGTGTTCCGAGAAAGGCAGCGACCAGGACAAAATGCAGAGCTGTGCCTTGAATGCAGGAGATAATCTCTGTGCAGACAGTATGAAAGATTTTTTTGAAATTGGTTGTAACATAATGGATAATATGGTTCATAAATTCAACCCCCATATCAATATATGAGAGCTGTGAAAAAAATATGAAAAAAATAAAAAAAGTACTTGCATTTTTTAAAACCTTATTATATAATTAATCTTGTCGTTACGGAAAGTGTGACACAGAAAATTGAAAATGCGCGATTAGCTCAGTTGGTAGAGCACCTGACTCTTAATCAGGGTGTCCAGGGTTCGAACCCCTGATCGCGCACTACCAAATCACTGTTTTTAGAGGCTTAGAGCTCTGGGGACGGTGATTTTTTTGTGCCTGAAAATAGGGGCTTTA
>ERZ506982.149-NODE-149-length-41673-cov-13.0716_pt1 | contig 41673 bp, 40 predicted proteins | sample MGYA00512886_ERZ506982 | MGnify/ENA metagenome assembly ERZ506982 | reverse complement strand
GTGTTTCTTATGGTATGGAACCTGAACAAGAAGCCTTATCTATTGTTTCCTTCAAGGACTGAGAGGCCGCTTCCCCGTTAATAAATTAAATCCCAATTACCCTAAATACACAACCTTATCTTCCGGCTCTGCGGCTGGTTCCATATCGATCAAATACAATACCGGCTGTTTGTTTCCAAAGGAACTTACTGCCTCGTACTCGAATCTTGCACGGATCTGCATCCAGGATTTTGTCTTTGCATCAATTTTCATTTCTGCCTTACATGGATATCCGTAATAACGTACATCGTCCGCACAGCAGGTCATGATCTCTCTGACCGGAACGAACATATTGTCCGGCATCCCCTTTGGCCGAAAGATCTGTCCTTTAAAATCAATCTCTTTATGAAGATATAATTCCGGATGATCATATGCATCCACATACCATACTCCAAAGTCAACATCATCCAGCACAATCTTATCACCTTTTACGTCATATGGAAGATCTTCTTCAGACGGTTCTATGATCTTACCCTGCATATCTTCAAAAAGGAGCTGTGCCATCGGGTTCTGCACTTTCAGTGCCCGTCTGAATCCTGATCTGTTAACGCCGTCTGCACAGCGGTTTACAACGATCAGTTCTGATTCTGTCAGCTGTTCCATCAGCATATTTCTCATATTCATCAGATACATATCCAATGTCATACCATTAACGGTTGAATATACGCCCTGCAGCTCGAAGCTTCTTGGATATCTGATCGAAAGCAGATCTTCCAGTTTCCACATCCCGTTATATTCAATAACGATCTGTGCCGGATGATAATTTCTTTCACAGTTTTTGAAAAATACAGTGTTCAGCTGTTCGAATTCTTCGATTTTCAGAACTGCCATATTCTTTTCTTTCAAATATTCTTCCGGATACTCTTCTTCTCCTTCTTCACAGAGAAGCAGCAGTGTAAGTCCCGGTTCGATCCATTCCTGTTCCATCAGGGTATCTTTTATCATGGTTGTTTTACCACTGTCTAAGAATCCCGTGACGATAAACATAGGTGTTGCCATACCCGCACCTCTTTCCTTTTTTCTATTTCCTGTCTTATACGTGGAATAACTTCAGAAGTTCTTCTTCCTTCAGATCTGTTCCGATTACGCAGATGCGTCCTGTATAATCCGGCTGACCTTCTCTTACTTCGTATTCTTCCGGTACTAAATCAAACTGTTTCCATCCTCCGTCTGTCATCTGAATGATACCTTTTGAACGAAGGATTGTTCCATACGAAGTGGTCTCCGACAACGCTTTCAGCAGATAATCCAATTCTTCTTCTGTATATTTATGAACAGTCTCTTTGCCCCAGCTTGTAAACACATCATCTGCATGATGATGGTGGTGATGATCGTGATCGTGTCCACAGCAGCAATCGTGATCATGGTCATGATGATCGTGGTCATGATGATCGTGATTGCAGTGATCATGATGGTCGTGATCGCAGTGATTATGATCGTGGTGATCATGGTCACAATGGTCGTGATCGTGATCATGATGGTCATGGTGATCGTGGTCACAATGGTCGTGATCATGATCGTGATCTTCATGATCTTCAAACAGGCTCTCAATCTCAGCACCCTTTGTCAGTGCATGACTGATTGCCTCTTTGCCAAGCTCATCCCATGGTGTAGAGATGATCGTTGCTTCTGCATTTTCTTCACGAAGTGTGTGTACGCATTCTTCTACTTTTTCATCTGTCATCATCTGTGTACGGCTTACTACGATTGTTGACGCATGCTCTACCTGATCTTTGAAGAATTCTCCAAAGTTCTTCATGTACATTTTTGCCTTTTTACCATCTACAACTGTGATTCTTCCGTCAATTTCAATGTCCGCATCTTTTTCTACAGCTTCAATTGCTCTTGCTACGTCAGATAATTTTCCAACTCCTGATGGCTCAATGATTACACGGTCCGGATGATACTCATCTAATACTTTTACCAGAGCTTTGCTGAAGTCACCAACCAGTGTACAGCAGATGCATCCTGAGTTCATCTCTGTAATCTCGATTCCTGCATCTTTTAAGAATCCGCCATCGATACCGATCTCGCCAAATTCATTCTCGATCAGCACAAGTTTCTCTCCTGCCCATACATCACTGAGCAGCTTTTTGATAAATGTAGTTTTTCCTGCTCCGAGGAATCCTGAAATAATATCTACTTTTGTCATGTTTATTGCCTCTTTTCTATCTATTTTCAAAATTAATAAAAGTCCCGACACATATATTATCACAAACAGCGGGTGGTTGCCAGTCCCCCAATTCTAATATTTTTCTCAACTTTTTATAAATCACCCGCAAACTCTGCTGCCTGCTGCTCATTATAGATATTTGGATTGCAGACAATTTCTTCTTGTACACATAGTTGAGTAAAAAAACGATATCTGTACCGGATGGTACAGATATCGTCTGCTTTTTATGATTATTCTAAAATGTTCTTATAATAATCCGCCGATTGACAGGAACAGTGGTGCAAATACCAGTGATACAACTGTCATCAGTTTGATCAGGATGTTGATGGAAGGTCCTGATGTATCTTTGAATGGATCACCAACAGTGTCTCCAACTACAGCTGCTTTATGAGCTTCACTTCCTTTTCCACCGTGGTTACCGTCTTCGATATATTTCTTAGCATTATCCCATGCTCCACCTGCATTGGACATGAAGATTGCCATCATAACACCTGTTACAAGCGCTCCTGCAAGAAGTCCGCCAAGTGCGGAAGGTCCAAGAAGGATTCCCACTACCAGTGGTGCAAGCACTGCCATAACACCAGGAACCAGCATCTCTTTTAATGCTGCTGTTGTTGAGATTGCAACGCATGATTTATAATCCGGCTTTTCTGTACCCTTCATGATTCCAGGCATTGTCTTGAACTGACGTCTTACTTCTTCGATCATCTGGTATGCTGCTCTTGATACAGATGACATTGTCATAGCTGAGAACAAGAACGGAAGCATTCCACCGATCAGCATTCCGATGATTACACGTGAGTCAAGGATATCAATTGTTTTCAGATGTACTGCCTCTGCATAAGATACAAACAGGGCAAGCGCTGTCAGGGCTGCAGATCCGATAGCGAAACCTTTACCCATAGCCGCTGTTGTGTTACCAACGGCATCCAGTTTGTCAGTGATCTGACGAACATGTGGATCCAGCTCAGACATCTCTGCAATACCCCCGGCATTGTCCGCAATTGGTCCATAAGCATCTACAGCTACTGTAATAGCGGTAGTAGAAAGCATTCCTACAGCAGCAAGTGCGATACCGTAAAGTCCGCATGTCTGGTATGCAACAAAGATACCAACACAGATCAGAAGGATCGGGATTGCTGTAGACTTCATACCTACTGCAAGACCACTGATGATGGTTGTTGCAGATCCTGTCTCTGACTGTTCTGCAATTTCTTTCACTGATTTGTAGTCTCCGGATGTATATACTTCTGTGATGATACCGATCAGAAGTCCTACGATCAGACCAGCTACGATGGCGATCGCTGCTTTAAAATCTCCAAAGAATACTTTACTGAATACACAGGATACGATCAGTACCAATACACTTGCTACATAAGAACCAGTCTTCAATGCTTTATGTGGATTGGAATTCTCGTCACCCTTTACAAAAAATGTTCCGAGGATAGAAGCCACAAGTCCAAGTCCTGCGATCAGGAGTGGGAAGATAGCTCCCTCAGCTTTATAATATACGATTCCAAGTGTCAGTGCCGATACAAGGGCTCCTACATAAGACTCAAAAAGGTCTGCTCCCATACCTGCAACATCACCTACGTTATCACCTACATTATCGGCGATAACAGCCGGGTTACGCGGATCATCTTCCGGAATACCGGCTTCTACCTTACCAACAAGATCGGCTCCTACGTCAGCAGCTTTTGTGTAGATACCACCACCGACACGTGCAAACAGCGCGATGGAAGAAGCTCCTAAACTAAAGCCTGTAATAATATCAACATTTTTAGTCATGATGTAAATGATGCTGACACCAAATACACCAAAACCGGCTACACACATACCCATTACAGCTCCACCGGAGAATGCAATCGAGAGTGCTTTGTTCATTCCTTTTTCTTTTGCTGCATTCGCAGTTCTTACATTTGCCTTTGTAGCAACTTTCATCCCGCAGAAACCTGCAAGCGTTGAGAATAAAGCTCCTACTACAAAGCATACAGCAGTAATCCAGTTACCGATTCCGAATCCGATAAGTACGAATAATACCGCAACGAAAATAACCAGAATCTTGTACTCTGCTGTCAGAAATGCCTGTGCGCCATCACTGATCGCTGCGGCGATTTCTTTCATTCTGTCGTTTCCGGCATCCTGTCTTCCAACTCTTGCTGCCAGATAAGCTGCAAAGAGCAGTCCAAGGATTCCAAATACCGGAACGAGATACAATAACATTTCCATAATTTTTCTCCTTCCGTCCGACTTTCTCAACTTTATGCCGGACAGATGTATTTTAACATATTCTCAACTTTTTATGGCGGTTTTTTTTATTTTTGTATGTTATTCCGATTTTTTTCTGTATATTGTCCAAAATGCCGACTATTCATTGATTATTTATAATCTATTTTTACCAATACCAGTCCGTTTGGCAATGCTGTGGCCCCTTCTGAAGTATGGACTTTGGCTTCCAGAATCTCTTTTACTTTTTCTGGAGTATAGAACCCTCTGCCGACCCGGATCAGGACACCTGCGATAATGCGGACCATGTTGTACAAAAATCCATTTCCTGTGATTCTCAGCACAATCTCATCATCTTTTTTTTCAATCGTCAGATCATATACTGTTCTCACTGTATCCTGTGTATTGGTTCGGATATTACAAAAACTCACAAAATCATGCGCTCCGATCAGATATTTGGCTCCTTCTCTCATTGCACCGATATCCAGCGGAAACGATACAAATGTACAATATCGTGTCTTTAATGGATTCGGCATCTGTGCATTGTAAATATGGTACTCATATGTTTTAGAAATATTATCCTGATATCTCGGATGCCAGTCAAGCGGCACTTCATCTGACTTTACTACCACAATATCTTCCGGAAGCCTCTGATTTAATGCATAGGAAAATCTTTCCGGCGGAATCGGAGATTCTGTATCAAATACTGCCACATTGCCAAGCGCATGCACTCCGGAATCCGTACGGCTTGCCCCGATAACCCGGATGTCTTCTCCGGTAAGTCTGTTTAACGCTTTATTCAGTTTTTCTTCTATTGTAATTCCATTCGGCTGGATCTGCCAGCCGCAGTAATTCGTCCCGTCATATGCTACAAAGATTCTGATTCTTCTCATGATATTTTTCTTTCCTTTCACGTGATCATATCCCGGAATAAATCAGGGACGGAGTTTTCCCCGTCCCATTTTCTGATGCATAACTGTCGCTTATCCTCTAAAATATCCATATATGCAGTGGTACAAATCTTCCGATTAAAACAACGAGAACCACATACGCAATTACAGTAATATAAGCTATTCTGTCTTTCCTGCAGTATTTTAACGGCTTCATCTTCGTACGTCCCTCACCACCATGGTAACATCTTGCCTCCATTGCCATCGCCAGATCATTCGCTCTCCGGAACGCAGACACAAACAAAGGAACCAAAATCGGAATCATACTCTTTGCTTTCTGGATCATATTGCCGCTTTCCAGATCGGCACCTCTTGCGATCTGCGCTTTCATGATCTTATCCGTCTCTTCCAGAAGGATCGGGATGAAGCGGAGTGCGATTGACATGATCATTGCAATCTCATGTACTGGAACACGAATCTTGTTCAGTGGTCCGAGTAATTCTTCAATTCCATCTGTCAGTTCATTCGGGGTCGTTGTAAATGTCATAAGTGACGAACCGATGATCAGATAGATCAGCCGGATTGCCATATATACCGCTGTCCTGAGACCGCCTTCTGTGATCGTGAAAATCCATGCATGGAACAACACTGCTCCATCCCTCGTCAGAAATAAGTTGAACAACACCGTGATCATCAAAAGCATGATGACCGGTTTTAACCCTCTTACAATAAAAGAAAACGGTACTTTTGATATCCTGATAACAAGGATCAGAAACAACGTCGTCATCACGTATCCCGGAATACTGTTGAATAAAAACAGTGAGATCAGGTAGAGCAGCGTTCCCACCAGCTTTACTCTTGGATCCAATCTGTGTAACACACTCTTTGCCGGATAATATTGTCCGATTGTTATATCTCTTATCATATCTTCTTCTCCAGTGCCCGCATAATCTCATCTGTTGCTTCTTTCACAGTCGTCACATTTACCTTTACTGGTAAACCTTTTTCTTTCAGGTCGTGCATGATATATGTCACCTGCGGAGCTGCAAGGCCAATCTTCTCCAACTCCTGATAATGCGCAAACACCTCTTTCGGTGTGCCATTATACATCACTGCCCCCTTGTTCATCACAACGATCCGATCCGCATATCTCGCAATGTCTTCCATGCTATGCGACACCAGAATCACTGTCATATCGCTCTGCTTATGAAGATATGCGATCTGATCCAGAATATCATCTCTGCCCTTCGGATCAAGCCCCGCCGTCGGCTCATCAAGAACCAGGACCTTGGGATGCATTGCCAGAACTCCGGCAATCGCTACTCTTCGTTTCTGTCCGCCCGAGAGCTCAAATGGCGAAGATTTATAATATTTTTCTTTTAACCCTACCAGTTTCAATGCCTCTAGCGCACGCTTTTCACACTCTTCTTTGCTCAGTCCCTGATTCTTCGGACCAAAACACACATCTGTCAGTACATCGATCTCGAACAACTGGTACTCCGGATACTGAAATACCAGTCCGACCTGATTACGGAGTGCACGCATATCATACCCATTTTGGTAAATGTTTTCTCCATTATAATATAATGCACCATCTGTTGCCTTTACCAGGCCGTTCAAATGTTGGATCAGTGTCGACTTTCCTGATCCAGTATGCCCGATGATCCCCACAAATTCTCCATGTGGGATTTCCAGGCAAATGTCTCTGAGTGCATGTTTTTCATATGCAGTCCCGGGACTGTATATATAATTCAAATGTTCTATCTTAATTGCAATGTCTGTCATTTCTTCTCACCATTTTCACTTGTCAAACGTTCCACTGCCTCTACCAGTTCTTCTTTTCTCAGAATCCCTTTCGGAATATCCAGTCCGCGTTTTCTGAGTTCATCTGCCAGAATCGTCACTTGCGGCACATCCAGCCGGTAACTCTTTAATTCATCTACTTTGGAGAATATCTCTTTCGGTGAGCCTTCCATCACGACTTTTCCGTGATCCATCACGAATATCTTATCTGCATCTACTACTTCTTCCATGTAATGTGTGATCAGTATCACAGTGACCTTCTTCTGCTTTCTGAGTTTATGAACCGTCTTTAAGACTTCTCTCCTTCCAACCGGGTCAAGCATTGCAGTCGGCTCATCCATAACGATGCATTTCGGTTCCATTGCCACGACACCGGCGATTGCTACTCTCTGTTTTTGTCCTCCGGAAAGCTTATTCGGAGAATGATGCCGGTATTCAATCATCCCAACAGCTTTCAGACTTTCTTCCACCCGCTGCCAGATCTCATCCGTCGGAACGCCCAGGTTCTCCGGACCAAACCCCACATCTTCTTCTACTACAGTGCCAATGATCTGATTGTCCGGATTCTGAAATACCATTCCCGCCGACTGTCTTACATTCCAAAGTTCATCCGGATTACTCGTATTCTTTCCATCTACCCATACGGAACCTTCTGTTGGCATCAGAATTGCATTCAGATGCTTGGCAAGAGTTGATTTTCCGGAACCATTATGTCCGAGAATTGCTATAAACTGTCCTTCTTTTGCTTCAATATCTACTTCATCAATAGCACGCGATGTTCCAATCACATTGCCTTCTTCATCACGTTTTTCATATTCATATACCAATTTTTCTGTCTGGATCATTTCCATCTGTCGTTTTCCTCCGCGTCATATGTGTTGGAAATTTACATACAGCGATCAGACGTATCTGATCGCTGTATGCCTGATTGCTATGATTCTGCCCTCTTATACCTGTACGGTTACTATCTGCCGCCGTTTTATGCTTTCTCCGGTTCCGGATACTCTGTTCCCATTGTATCAACAGTTACCTTTTTCATCTTCTGTTCATCCAGTGGTCTGTCGCTGTAATCTGTATCGGTCTCAGCAATCTTATTCACAATATCCATGCCTTCGATGATCTTACCAAATGCAGCATATGCACCATCCAGATGTGGTGCTGCTTTATGCATGATAAAGAACTGTGAGCCTGCTGAATCCGGATGCATTGCCCTTGCCATAGAAAGCACTCCTTCTGTATGTGCAAGTTCATTTGCAAAACCGTTCTGAGCAAATTCTCCTTTGATCGAATATCCCGGGCCGCCCATTCCGGTTCCGTCCGGGCATCCGCCCTGGATCATGAATCCATTAATAACACGGTGGAAGATCAGTCCGTCATAATACCCTTTTTTCACCAAGGAAACAAAATTATTTACCGTATTCGGTGCAACTTCCGGATACAGTTCTGCTTTCATAATATCTCCGTTTTCCATCTCAATTGTAACGATTGGATTTGCCATTCTATTTTCCCCTTTTCTTTCTTAATTCAACTACTTTTTCAAAAAGCGCCGGCAAAAACCGACGCTTTCATTTTAGCGGATAAATCGTTATCCGTAAAGACTTCCATATGATTTTTATGGATTATTCACTTTTTCCAAAATAAAATCCTTCAAAATTATACTTGAATACACGGTAAACAAATTTTTCATAATCAATCTTATATGTTGCGATTGCCTTATGATCCGCATCATATTCCGTAAACGTTCCCTTCAGTCCGGAATCTGCAAGCACGTTATCCCCGATATCCTGTGCGCTGCTGACATATCCGGAATATGGCACTTTAAACGAATCCACCAGTTCAAATGTCCCTTCATTTTCATCTACCAGATATTTATAATATTTGGAATTCTTTCCATCCACTGCCGAACTGGTCTTAAGTCCGATGGAAGACCAGTCATAATCCGGTCTTGTCTCACTGATTCCGATATTATTATCAAACATATAGAGATAATACTGCCCGTCTGCAAGACTTTCATCCGTCTCATATGTAATCGTATGCTGACCGCCCTGGATTGTAAACTTGCCTTTTTTATTCAGTACACAACTTACGTAGGATGTATCTTCCCAGAAATCCTTCTCACCGATCATGTAGGAAATCGACGGTTCATCATAAATGTTGTCCACTTTAATGATCGTAGACGTCTCCCTGGAGCTTAACAGCACCGATCCATTTCCCATGTACTGGATCGTATTAATATGCATCCAGTCCAGTTCATCCGAGGAATTCTTCACACAGGTCTTCTTATAATCACCAAACAGGTCTTCCAGATCCAGTACCTCTGTCACTTCGCCTGAATTCACATCCAGCTTCAGCACGATATCCTCCACACTGTCCTGTGTGGTATCCGTTGCCAGGATCAGCATATTGCCATTTTCATCAAACACATAATCATGATGCAGACTGTAATCGCCAAGATTGTACACCTTTGTCACCTGTCCGAGACGGTTTACCTGTGCCATCTTCTTCTCGGAAATGCTGTAATACATGGAATTATCATCAAAAAGCAGCCTGTGGCTTCTGTAACCCAGAAGCGGCACCTCACCTCTTAACACTCCGCTGTTATCATAATAATACATGAAATCCATGGAACTGCTGTCATTACCTAATATCACATAAAGTCCGTCTTCCAGCTGATCCGCACTCTGTTTCATATCGGTATCAAGCTGTACCTTTTCCTCTCCGTACAGGCTTCCCATTTCGTATACGATTTCCTTTGTATTGGTAGACCCATCTTCGTTTGTCACATAAAAGGTAATTGTATTCTCCGTATCCGGAATCAGACCAATCACCTGGAATTCATGTTCTGTCTGATATTCCTCATCCTGATATACATCTCTGCTGAAATCAGAAATGCCATCGTCTTTAACATGGATCGTGTAGGATACCTTTACCGCTGCATCCGTTTTAAAATATACATACAGTGACTGTGTATTGGTTCCGAATGGATTATATTCAATCAGCATATTGTTCAAATTATAATCCTGTGACTCTTTCTTTTTCTCTAATTTTTCCGCAACTTTTTTCTGTTCTTCTTCTTTATAGGTCAGCTTGATCTTTTCGTAGATCTTTTTCTGTTCTGCATTCATTACATTTTTTTCGTCATCCGATTTTTTCAGTTCTTTTTTCCCATCTGATTCTGAAGTTTTCTCTGTTTTTGTTGTATTGTCTGCTTTTGTGCACGCTGTCATTCCTATCGCAAGTATCATAGCTAACATTCCTGCAGTCATGATTCGCTTTTTCACTTTTTCTGTCCCACCTTTTCTTTTATTTTTTTACGATTATGAATAATTATAATTCGAAAATGTGTAAAAAATATGAAATTGGTCATTTTAATTCTTTTTCTGCTCTTTTATCTCATAGATTACGATTCCACCTTTTTCTTCACACCCGGTTTTCCACAAATCTTTCAGGTTCAAACGGACTTTTTCCCCATAAGTAGCCACATCAATCCATGTTTCATGCTTCTCTTTTTCATATCCGACCACCAGGAACCAGTGCCAGATAAAATCTTTGTATTTTTCAGTGTTCAAATGACGGAGCATCAGATATGGAACCGGAAGCTCTTTATCAATCTGTCCGCATATAATACGTTCTGCCTCGTCTGCATCTCCTGTTCCGTCGAATTTTTCCATATGGATCTGGTAATCTGTTCCACATCTTTTATTCACGTCTGAAATATATTTTTCCAATCCCCCGATGTACCACTCAGGCTTTTTCACTCCCTGAACTCTCGGCCGTATATACGGCTTCATAAGCTGGCTAAATTTTTTATAGGCTTCTTTATCCATCTGTTCCAGATCAAATGGATATAGTTCTTTCATTCCTTTGTATTTTGCCAGATAGATGCAACTGTCACAGGCCGTTGCTGCCCCGCATCCTCCGATATTCATAACAATATTGGTAAACCAGTCCTGATTTCCGCCAAATTCTCCATCAATCATAAAATAATCCAGTTCTTTTTTCATCTTTTATTCACCTGTCCTGTTTTCTTCTAAATATTATTCTAACACAATTCTTCCAAAATACGAATAGACAACACAAAAAGCAGGAACTACAACTTCTCTGTAATTCCTGCTCCGTATAGATATTTTTATTATTTAAATATATTGATTATAAACTTCTGGACATCTCTTCGCAGACTTTCATTGCTTCGATGATAGAACTTCTGAATCCAAGTTCTTCTAATGTACGAACAGCTTCAATTGTTGTTCCTGCCGGTGAGCAAACCATATCTTTTAATTCTCCAGGATGTTTTCCTGTATCCAGAACCATCTTTGCGCTTCCGAGAACTGCCTGTGCAGCAAACTGATAAGCCTGTTTTCTTGGCATTCCGCCTGAAACTGCTGCGTCTGCCATAGCTTCGATCAGCATGAATACATATGCCGGTGAGCTTCCGCTTACTGCTGTCACAACATCCATCAGACGCTCCGGAACGATCTCTGCGCGGCTGAAGCTTTCCAGAAGACTCTTTACATATGCGATCTCATCTTCTGTAAGGTGCTCATTCGGGCAAACGGCTGTCATACCTTCTCCAACCATAGCCGGTGTGTTAGGCATTGTACGGACAATCTTTACTTCTTTTCCAAACTGTTCTGCAAGCCATGCAAGTGTCTTACCAGGTGCAATTGTAATGATAATCTGGTTGTCTGTTACTACATCTTTGATATCTGCAATTACGCTTGCATAGAACTGAGGTTTTACAGAGAGGATAATTGTCTCTGCTTTTGAAGCAACTTCTTTATTATCTGCTGTTACATTGATTCCATATTCTTTCTGCGCTCTTTCTCTTCCAGGTGCAAAAAGATCTGCTCCGATGATCTCTTCTGCCGGAATTACATTATTCTTAATAATTCCACCCATGATTGCTGATGCCATGTTACCTGTACCAATAAATCCTAATTTCATCCTTAATTACCTTCCTTTTCCAATATGATATTGTCTTATTAATTGTTCCAGCGCATGAATGATGATTTATGATTTGTAATGGATATTCTTCATGTGCTATTTGTATACGTTTTTTTAATTTGTATACAAATCATTTCTACTGTGACTATAACACTCCTTTTCAAAAAAGTCAACACATAACCTTGAATTTTCTTTAAAAACACGTTATAATTTGTATACAAACGCAAAAGATGTATACTTTTATCTTCACATCCATTTTTTCTGGGACGTATACCAAAAGGGGGAATCCGACATGGCAGAAAAGAGTCCGTCTCTTGCCACACAGGCTTATGAGACGATCAAAGAAAATATTATGAATCTTACCTATCCTCCGGGCATGGTTCTCACCGAAGCCATGCTCACCAAAGAACTGGGGATGAGCCGCAGCCCGGTCCGTACTGCGATCCAGATGCTGCAAGTCGAAGGGCTGATCGTTTCTGATTATTATAAATCTATGACGGTGAAAGGAATTACAGAGAAAGATATCAATGAAATCTATCAGTTAAGAGAATTATTAGAGGGCCCGGCTTTTCACCTTATCTTTACGTCAGGCCGGTATGAGGAATATTCTTACCGCATAGAGGAAAAGATCGTGCGCATGTGCGCCGTTGCCGGTGATCTGTACGAATGGGAAATTGCGGATACCGCAATGCATATGGAGATTATCAGTATTCTGGATAATGAACGGATCAACCGGATCTATGAAAATAATCTATCTGAACTCATCCGTATCGGACAATATTCCATCCGTAACGGAATGGGAATTCCAAAGACAAATGAAAATCTCAAGAAAATGGTTGCATATATGCGGAAAGGAAATTATGAAAAGGCGTTTGAAATACTGAAAAATGATCATTTCGGTACCGGACGCAACACTGCTTTGAAAATGCATTGATCTACAGAACAAGAACCTGCCATTGGCAGGTTCTGTGTATTTATTATCTTTTTATCTTTTAAAATGTTCCAGCATGACCGGCATACATTTTTTCGAATACTCTCTCAGTGAATACTCTCCCTTATTCAGACACCAGTCCGAAACCAGCGCCCTTTCGCACATGGAATAATATCTGACCAGATCGCTCACCGAGACTTCATCCGATATCTCGCCACGCTTCTGTCCTTCATCGATCACACTGCTGATCAGCTTATAATATGTCCGGTTCTGATCCAGCAATGATCTGTGTCCCTGTGCCACAAGCTGTGTAGAATACAGAGATGCCAGAAGATCAATGTTGATCTTTTCTTCTATCATAGAATGTGCTTCATAATTCAGATACAGTAACTTATCATAACTGTTCATATCCGGATCCATTTTCTCTTTCAATATTTCATAATTATCATCCAGGATCATAGACAATGTATTCAAAAGCTCGTCCTTTGTATTAAAGTAATAATAGAAGGAACCCTTGGATGTTCCGGACAGATCAATGATATCATCCACCGTTGTTCCATTATATCCTTTTTCATAGAACAGCTGCCACGCCGCAGCTACAATTCTTCCTTTTACGCTCTTTTGATTTTCAGTTTCTATCGTCATTTTTCTTCTCCTTGTCCGCCCTCATCTTGAATACTTCCAGTATAACATATGTATCTTTCAAGTGTATATACCGAATCACTTTTCCCGTCCTGTAAACTTAATATTTCACTTCAAAACTGCTTTCCGTTTCTGTTTTCTTCTCTTCTGTATCGATCCAGTCGATCTGGATAAACTGATTCCTGTTCAGTCCTTTCATCAGTTCGAAGATCATTGCCTCTCTTCCCTGTACTTCCATCACTACGGTTCCGTCATATTCATTTTTCACCCATCCGGTCAGATTCATTGATCTTGCCAGATATTTGGCAGTATAACGAAAACCTACTCCCTGCACTCTTCCGTGAAATATCATGTGTTTTCTTACATCAGCCATCTCATCTTCTCCTAAACTATTAGAAACACGCTCTGCTCGTTGTTCGCGTAAATAAGAATCAGGGTACTGCTTTTGCACAACACCCTGGATATCTTCTGCTATATGATCTGTCTTTATGATTCATTCCTGTTCAAAAATCTTATTCACCAGTCTGGTATATTCTTCATAAGCCTCTACACCTTCAAACGACTCCTTCAATGCATCCTGGATCCCAATATAATACCAGCCGATAATCCCTTTGTCCTTCATTCTGAAACGATTCCACAATTCTTCTCCGTATACCGGATAATCTCTGTCAATATCCCTCATATTCGAAAGTTTGTCTGCAAGTCCTACCATCTGCACTTCTTTTGGTGCAGTACGGATATGCTCGATCGTTGCTGATTTCCGTTCCATCCATGTCTTGGATTTGTCTTCGCTTTCCTGTGCCACAATTCCCGCTACCCGTTCTGAAAATTCTTCTGCCAGAAGCTCTCTTGATACTCCTGCACAATCTTCTATTGTATCATGAAGAACCGCTGCACTGATGATCTCCTCGTCCTTCGTCATCGTTGAGACAATATCTCCCACTTCGATCGGATGCACAATATATGGTCTGCTTGTCCCTTTCCTGAACTGTCCTGCATGTGCTCTCGTGGCAAATTCAATTGCCTTATTAATCATAATGGTACCTCTCTTTTATCACGTCTGGCTTTTGGAACCAATCTTCTACGGTCCGACTGGTTATTGTTATATAAATAATATCACCTAACACTTTAAATGACAATGATTTCAGTATATAATAGAAGAAAAGTTAATTGATCAGGGGAGAAAAATTATGGAACAAAAGACTATTTTAATCACAGGGGCTTCCCGGGGTATCGGGAAAAGCATTGCTTTACGATTTGCATCGCGCGGATATCACACATTTTTAAATTGTTCTTCTTCTGTAGATGAACTGAAAAAGCTCCGCGCCTATATCCGAAAAAAATACCACACACCTTGCACGATCGTTGTCGGGGATGTCGGCAATCCTGACCATGTAAGAGCCATATATAACCGTATCTATCATGACTGTTCACACCTTGATGTTCTTGTGAACAATGCCGGAATTTCTCATATCAATCTCTTATCCGATATGACAGATGAAGACTGGAATCATATTATTCAGACCAATCTTTCTTCTGTATTTTATTGTTGCCGGCAGGCCATCCCTCCGATGGTATCAAAGCGTTCCGGTAAGATCATCAACATTTCTTCAATGTGGGGTCTCTCGGGTGCTTCCTGCGAAGTTGCATACTCCGCATCCAAATCCGGTATCAACGGATTCACAAAAGCTCTGGCGAAAGAACTCGCACCAAGTAATGTCCAGGTGAATGCAATTGCATGCGGTGTCATCGATACTTCTATGAACGATCAGCTCACACCGGAAGAACGAAAAGCCCTAGAAGATGAAATTCCTGCCGGACGTTACGGAACTCCTAAGGAAATTGCCCAGATGGTATGGAATATTGTACATGCTCCGGAATATATGACCGGACAGATCATCGGGGTTGACGGAGGCTTTTTATAAAACTCTTTATCTTTTTAAATATGTGGAGCTGCCGCAAAAACAGATTGTTTATCTACTTTTGCGGCAGCTCCATATATTTTCCATATGATTATAACACTGTCGGATTACTCTATATCAAGTTCTACCGGACAATGATCCGATCCCATGATCTCCGTGTGAATGACAGCATCTTTCAAACGTGGCTGCAGGCTCTCTGATACACAGAAATAATCAATACGCCACCCTGCATTTTTCTTTCTTGCGCTGAATCTGTAGGACCACCATGAGTATATTCCTTCCTTTTCCGGATAGAAGTAGCGGAACGTATCAATAAATCCCGCATTTAAAAGCTCTGTAAATTTCCCACGTTCTTCATCTGTGAATCCTGCATTTTTACGGTTTGTCTTTGGGTTCTTCAAGTCTATTTCTTTGTGTGCTACATTTAAATCCCCACAAAAAATGACCGGTTTCTTCTTTTCCAATTCTTTTAGATAAGTAAGGAATGCATCTTCCCACTGCATTCTGTAATCCAGTCTTGCAAGCTCACTCTGTGAATTCGGTGTATACACGGTAATGAAATAGAATTCCTCAAATTCCAGCGTGATCACCCGGCCCTCTTTGTCATGTTCTTCGATTCCCAGACCATAACTTACTGATACCGGTTCTTTCTTTGTAAAAATCCCGGTACCCGAATATCCCTTCTTCTCTGCATAATTCCAATACTGATGATATCCGGGCATATCCAGTTCTAACTGTCCTGCCTGCATCTTTGATTCCTGAATACAGAAAATATCTGCATCTAATTCATTAAAAACATCCATAAATCCCTTCTGTACACACGCACGGATTCCATTGACGTTCCACGATATAAACTTCATATATTCCTCCCGGCTTTTTCCTGTCCTTTTTTTGCGGACAGTACTTTTACTTTTTCTGACATATATCCTATCTGTTTTATTCTATTCTTAATAATATACTTTTCTTAAGAATAATCCCCTTGCCGGAGCCAAAAATCCTGCAAGGCTTCTGTCCTCTGCCGCAATTACGACCGGAAGCATGGACGCATCCCTCTTGCCTGCACCTATCTCCAGAAGCGTTCCCGTCAGGATTCTTACCATGTGATATAGGAAACCGGTACCATAATAAGTAATTCTTACCTTTTCCCCGCTCCTGACGATCTTAATATTTGTAATCTTCCGAACCGGATCTTTACATTCCTTGTCATCTGTAAAGCTGGTAAAGTTCTTCGGTCCGATCAGATATCTGGTCGCATCACGCATTGCTTCGATATCCAGTTTTTCTGGATAATGATAACAATATCTTCTTGAAAATACATCCGGCTTTTCACGGCAGTCGATGTAATATTCATATTTCTTACCTTTCGCACTTTTGCGCGCATGGAATCCATTCTTTGCCAGTTCTACTTTCACAATACGGATATCTTCCGGAAGATATCTGTTCAGCGAATCTTTCAGTTCTTTCGTATCGTACAACTTAGACAGTTTCACACTTGCGACCTGTCCACGCGCATGTACACCTGCATCTGTTCTTCCTGATCCATCTATATGCACACGGTATCCGACTAATTTACCAATACTCCACTCCAGAATATACTGTATCGTATTGTCTGTTGTGGCCTGTCTCTGCCATCCCTGATACCTGCTTCCGTCATAGGAAATAGTTAACTTATATGTTCTCATATTATTTCACCCAATCTATTCTAACAAGCTATTTTAAATACACATCTATTTATAACAAATCTGATTCTCTTTTGAAAAAGGGAGAAGCAAATACTTTTGCTTCTCCCATATATTTTATCACTTTATTGCTTTATAAGCAATTCCTTCTTCATCCAATATTCATTATTCAGTCTGACAGATTCTGCATTCCCATTCTATATCGGATTTATTTTAATATCTTTTTTAATTCGTCCATAAATGTACTGACATCCTTAAATTCTCTGTAAACGGATGCGAAACGAACATAAGCAACCTCATCGAGTATTTTTAATTCATCCATAACAGCCTCACCGATCGCACTGCTCGGAATCTCTTTTTCTTCCATGCTAAATACTTTTGTTTCTATTCTGTCGACAACTTTCTGGATATCTGCCGTTGCAACAGGTCGTTTATAACAGGCACGAACCACGCCGTTCTCTACTTTCCGACGGTCATACTGTTCTCTGGTATTGTCCTTCTTTATTACTGTCAGCGGAATTGTCTCTACTTTTTCATATGTAGTAAAACGTTTCCCACATATATCACAAGAACGGCGGCGTCTGATACAGCTTCCGTCTTCCGCCGGTCTGGAATCAATCACTCTTGTATCCGGATTATTACAATATGGGCATTTCATCTGATTCGTTCCTTTCTGTCCTTTATAGCAGTTCAAATACAGTATATCTTTTTCAAAAAGAGAAGTCAAACACATTTCCGCCCTATTTTTTGTTATTTTTCCTCATGTATCTCTACCAGAATTAAATCAGGGCCGATTCTTTTGATGCAGGAAAATGGTATGATATACTCTGTTCCATCTCCAAAAAAGTTACACCATTTCCCACCTTCCGGGACTACAAGTGCTTCAATACAGCCTTTGCAGTCATCAATGATCAGGTCATCGATATATCCAAGCTTCTTGCAGTCGCAGCAATTGATCACTTCTTTTTTGGACAGTTCGCACAGCCGGATTTTGGACATCTGTTTTCCACCTCCCTGTCGGACACAGCATAACTTATCCACATTGTAAAGTTCCTGTTCCTTATACTATATGCACCTGCTCCTTATTCTGATTGTCTGTTAAAATACAAAAAAACCCGCACATTCATAGCTTTCACTATGTCTGTGCAGGTTTTTATCCTGCTTTTGAAGGCAGCCGATTCTTCTGATCTTGTAACTTTTTATCTGATCAGTGTACCTGTCTTTCCTTTGAGTGCTTCATCCAGCTTATCAAAAGATGTGATCAATGCACTTCTTCCTTCTCTCTTTTCAAGAAATTCTACAGCTGCTCTGAACTTCGGATACATGTTATATTTTCCGAAATGTCCTTCTTCCATATAGGCTTTTGCCTGATCAACACTGATCTCTCTCAGTTCTTCTTCCTCCGGTCTGTCCATGTTGATCTTAACTTTTTCAACACTTGTAAGAATGATGAGTGAATCCGCATCTGTCTCTTCTGCCATCTTTCCGGCTGTCAGATCTTTTTCGATTACTGCACTTGCACCTTTCAGACGGTGATCCTGCTCTAATACCGGAATTCCGCCTCCACCACATGCAATGACAACCTGATCTGCATCCAGCAATGCTTTGATCGCATCAATCTCTACGATGCTGACCGGATTCGGAGCTGCAACGATACGGCGGAATCCTTTGCCAGGTTCTTCTACAACATAGTTTCCCTTCTTGCGTTCTGCACTTGCTTCTTCTACATCCATATAACGGCCAAGTACCTTGGTCGGTGTATAAAATGCTTCATCGTACGGATCAACGATCACTTGTGTCAGGATCGTGCTGACTGTTCTGTAGATTCCACGATCCATTAATTCTTCGCGGATTGCATTCTGAAGGTCGTATCCGATATATCCCTGGCTCATGGCAGAACATACCGACATTGGGGCTGCCGTGTAATCTTCATGCTCTTTTGCGAATTCATTCATTGCAGTATGGATCATACCGACCTGTGGCGCATTACTGTGTGTGACCGCAACCTGATATCCCTTTTCAATCAGATCACCGATTACTTTTGCAGTCTTCTTAACTGCTTCTTTCTGTTCTGGTAATGTCGTACCAAGTGCTCTGTGTCCTAATGCAACTACAACTCTTTTTTTCATAATCTATACCTCTGCTTTTCTAGTATTTTTTCAACGAAATAATATAAGAGAATTATAGTATTTTTGCATATAAAATGCAATATTTTTCTGATTATAGTCTGTCAAAATCTATATTCTGCAGTTCTGTAAATGCCTGGATCGACGGATATTCTCCTTCCACTTCTCCAAACCCATATGACGCAAAGATCATCGGTACTTCTGCTTCCTTACATGCATTGGCATCCCCTTGGGTGTCTCCTACATACACTGCTTCATCCAGTCCGTTTCTTTCCATAATGATACGGATATTTTCACCCTTTAACCTGCCTGTATAAGCCGGACATGTAAAATCTTTGAAATACCCGCCCAGTCCGGAATTCTTAAGAAACGCTTCGATATATCCATCCTGACAGTTACTAACTATATACAGTGGATATTTTTTACTCAGTGCTTTGATTGTCTCCGGTACACCATTGTAGATCACACATGGACCAACCGCTACCAGTTCATTTTCATATGCCATCATCTTACCTAGAAGTTCCATCCTGTCTTTTTCCGCCATTTCCGGAAAGAGACTTTCTGCAATCGCATCCATCGGCTTTCCAAATTCTTTCTGCAGCCCTTCTGCGGTTAAGATCTCGTGGCCTTCCATCTCATCCTGCAATACTTTATTCCATGCAACCGCAACTTCCCTTGTCGAATCCCACAAAGTTCCGTCTACGTCAAATATAATTCCTTTCATTCGTGCCTCCATTATCTTTTTTCATAATCACTTTTTCATAGTATACTATTTTCATACCTTTCCTACAAGAGCAGACTCTTATGAATCTTTCTCCTGAATTCTTTTTTATTTATACAATGTTTCCTGCCATTTTCAGATTTCTTCATATCCACAGGATAATTGCTGTGTTATACTGGTCTTAGTTTATAACAGTTCCGGATATACCGCTATAAAAATACGACCGGACTGCGAAAGGAGAATGGATATGAAAGTTATTGTAATCGGACCCAGAGGGAAAATGGGAAAATTAATCACACAGGTCGCTGCCAGCCGTGATGATATGGAACTCGTCGCCGGGATAGCACCAAAAGGACGTGATTATATAGGAATGGATCTCGGAACTGTCGCAATGACAGGATCAGAACTCGGCGTTCCTGTAACAGATGATCTGGCAGGTGTGATCGACTCCTGTGACGTCATCATTGATTTTTCAACAAAAGAAATGGCTATGGAGGTCCTGGATCTTGCCATTGCACATAAGAAAGCACTGGTATGCGGTTCTACCGGATTCTCCGCCGAAGAGATGAAACGATTTGAGGATGCCGGAAAGCAGATCCCAATGCTTTATGCCGCCAATACTTCTAAACTTGTCAATATCATGAACAAGCTTCTGGAACTCGTAACCACAACATTAAAAGATGAGATTGATATCGAGATTCTGGAAATGCATGATCAGTGGAAGAAAGATGCTCCAAGCGGAACTTCCAAAGAAATGGGTGAAATCATGGCGCATGCTCTCGGCAAAGAATTAAGCAACATTGCCGTCTACGGACGCGAGGGAGAATCTCCACGTGAACCTGGAACAATCGGCTATCATTCTCTCCGTGCAGGTAATATTCCAAGCAGCCATACGGTATTCTTCGGAGGCATGGGAGAACGTCTTGAGATCACACATCATTCCTATAACTGGGAATGCTTTGCGAGAGGTGCCTGTGACTGTGCAGCTTATCTTGACGGGAAAGCTCCTGGATTCTATTCTATTAAGGACGTACTCGGACTTTAATACTTTTGTATACACAAAGCGGCTTCACCATCCGGTGAAACCGCTTTATAGATTATCCAATAAGTCCTTCAACTTCTTCTTTAGACATCACACCCATGTCTCTCTTTACAACTTCTCCTTCTTTAAACACAAGGAATGTCGGGATAGACATTACACGGTACTGTCTTGCAAGTTCCGGTTCCTGATCTACATCAAGCTTGCATACTTTGATATCTGCGCGCTCTTCTGCAATCTCTTCCACCAGCGGTCCCATTGTCTGGCATGGTCCGCACCACGTTGCCCAGAAGTCTACCAATACCGGCACTTTTGATTCTAATACTTCTTCCTTAAAGTTGTCTTTTGACAAATGTACAATTGCCATATCTATTTCCTCTCTTTCGTAATGACTGTTATCATGTAACTACATGCTTATTATAACCGATTCCCCAAAGTTATCCATATATATTCTATAAAATATTCTGAAAAAATTATTCAACAACGATTCTATAGGATGCCTCAAATTCCTCTCCTGCTGCCAGTGTATTTTCCCAGTCTCTGTCTTTTAATTCTCCCTCAAATATCTCACTGTCACAGCGTCCATACCATGGTTCAATACATACAAACGGTGCCTGTTTTTTCGGCGGTGACCAGATTCCGACTAACGGTGCATCAAACTCCACTGCCAGATATTCCTTCTTCTGTGGATCCATTAGTACTACTTTCTGAATCTGGTGGTCTTCGATCACCAGTGCATCTCCGTCAAAGAGATGTTCATCCATCGGAAGGCATCCGTCTGTCAGCTTATATTCTTTTTTCTGCGTCGTAACGACACCACCTTCTCCAAATACGGTATTCACCAATGCTTCCGGTACTTTTCCCTGTCCATTACGGAATCCCAGACAATACTCAGACTGTTTCTCACCTTCATGAAGCGGACAGAAGAATGCAGGATGTGCACCAATTGCAAAATGCATCTCCTTATCATTTATATTCTTAACTTTCCACATCACACTGACCAAAGCATCTTCCAGTCTATATCCTATCTCCAGATGAAAGTGAAATGGATATACTTTATATGTCTCTTCTGTATCTTCCAGTTCAAACCATACTTCATCTGCGCTCTGGCTTACCAGTGAAAACTCCATGTCTCTGGCAAATCCATGCTGATTCATCGGATATTCTTTCCCCTCATATCTGTAAACTTTATTCTTTACTCCTCCTACAAATGGAAATAATACCGGTGATGTACGTCCCCAGTATTTCGCATCTGCATTCCAGAGGTATTCCTGATCTGTTGCTTTCTTCTTCAATGACCGGAGTTCCGCTCCGTGATAATTCACAATAACTTCGATCTGATCATTTTCCAATTTAATCTGTTCTGTATTTTTCTGCATATTCCGATTCTTCCCTTTCTTTATTTTTTTATCTCTTTCCCGTTCAGCACCGCCGATATCAGACCGTCATGTCCGTCATAGACCAGCTTCAGCGAAAAGAACGGTACTTTCTCAGCGAGCAGCCGGAGGAAGATCTTGTCCCCTTCCCAGATGTGTAATGATTCAATCTTATCGATATCCACCCATTCCAGTTCACCTTCGTCACATGCAATCGGTTCTCCTTCGAATCCATCTGCAGTGAATAAATGCATGTATTCCGTCACACCATTTCCAGATACAAATGTAACGATTCCACAGAACCGATAGGACGTCAATGTATATCCTGTCTCTTCTTTTACTTCTCTTAAAATGCATTCTTCCGGACTTTCATCTGCCTCAAAATGTCCGCCGACACCAATCCATTTGTCTTTATTTACATCATTCTTCTTTACCGTACGGTGAAGCATCAGATATTTCCCGTCTTTTTCGATATAACATAATGTACTGAGCCCTGTCACACTTTTCTCCTTTCCCTTACATATCATCCACTTCAGCCTTTCTTATATATTCTGCCTTTATTTTCTTACATGGATTATGATATGATAGATATCTACAATCATATGTATTATCATTATACGCTATATCACAGGAGAATTGCAATGAACCGTACGATACAATATACAATTACAGAAAAAGACAGTGGACTGCGCATCGAACAGTTTTTAAGACGCAGAGGGTATTCCGGACAGAATCTTGCTGAAATCAAACGCATGCCCAAAAGTATTCTTGTCAATGGCGTACATTATTATATGCGCCAGATACTGACTGCCGGAGATATCCTTCAGGTTATCATCTGCGAGACAAAAAATTCCGAAAAGATCCCGCCGGTTGAGATTCCACTGGACATCATTTATGAAGACGAGGACATCATCGTAATCAACAAACCTGCCGGTATGCCGATTCATCCGTCCATGAACAATTATTATAATTCCCTTGCCAATGCGCTCGCATGGTATTATCAGGAACAGGGGAAACCTTTCATCTTCCGTTGCTGTAACCGTCTGGACCGGGACACTTCCGGTCTGACTGTTGTATCCAAACATCTGATCAGCGGAAGTATTCTTTCTACTATGACCAAGAACCGCGAAGTGCACCGGGAATATCTTGCCGTAGTAAAGGGCAGTGTCACACCTGCGGCCGGAACCATCTGTGCTCCGCTTGCCAGAAAAGAAGGCACCATCATCGAGCGCACGGTTGATTTTGAACACGGTGAAGAAGCCATCACACATTACCGACTTGTAAAAGAAGCCAACGGACACAGTCTGGTCTCTCTGAAGCTTGAGACCGGCCGGACACATCAGATCCGCATCCATATGAAATATCTGGGTTTCCCACTGATTGGAGATTACTTGTATAACCCGGATATGGAACACATAAGCAGACAGGCACTGCATTCCCATCATATGGAATTTGCCCATCCGATTACCGGAGAATGGATGTCATTTACAGCTCCGCTGCCTGCAGATATGGCAAATATTATGACAGATAAATGATAATAAAAAAGAGCACTATGATATGCCGCATTTTTATTTCAACGGTATATCTGCTGCTCTTTTTTAATCTTTATCATGATTTCTTATTCTTTTTTGACGCTTCATACACTTTCAATTCATCCAGTGCCTGTCCACCCATCAGATACAGTGCTCCGATATTGAAAATGGTCATCAGCCCGATTCCAACATCTCCCAGATCCCATACAAATGTATAGGTTGCAATTCCACCGATGAACAGCATCACAAGTGCGAGCACTTTATATGCTGTCTGCCAACACCATTTATCACCAAACAGATAAGCCACATTACTTCTTGCATAGAAGAGGATTCCCAAGAATGTCGAGAAACTGAACAGGAATAAAGTTACTGCAATGAAGATCACTCCAAATTCTCCCAGATGATACTTCATCGCTGTCTGTAAAAGATCCATTCCTTCTTTTCCTGCCACCAGTTTTTCCGGTGCCAGAAGCATGATCATGGCCGTACAGCTGCAGATCACAATCGTATCTATAAATACCCCAAGTGCCTGTGTAAATCCTGCCTTTACCGGTTTGTCACATTCTGCTGCCGCTGCCGCACATGGTGCGGAACCGGATCCAGCTTCATTTGAAAACAGTCCGCGCTTTACTCCATTCATCAACACTGCTCCGAATCCACCCGCTACTACCTGACGGGCTCCGAATGCCTCCTGGATAATCCTTACAAATACTCCAGGAAGACTTCCGATATTCGTTACGATGATGAAGATTGTAATAAAGAAATAACATACCGCCATAAACGGAACCATCAGATCCAGCACTTTCACTGTGGCATTTTTACGAAGTACAATGACAGCCGCAAGGATTACCAGCACAATCGTCGTGTAAAGCGGCGGAATCGAAAATGCATTTTCAAAAGAAGCGGCCACCGAATTACTGATCACCTGGCTGATCCCACACCAGCAGATCAGTCCGGAAACAGCAAATAACACCGATACCAATACATGTTTTTTCTTTTTTCCTGTCCTGCCTTCTATATAATCATGGATATAATATGCCGGACCTCCGCGGAATCCACCATACAGTGGATCTCTTTCTTTATGAATCTGTGCAAGCGTTGCCTCTATGAATGCAGTTGACGATCCGATCAGTGCCGTCACCCACATCCAGAAGACAGCTCCTGCGCCTCCGGCCGATACTGCCGCAACCACACCTACCAGATTACCCATACCGACACGAGTTGCCGTTGATACGATCAATGTCTGGAAAGTAGACAGACTGTTCTTATCATCCTTTTTATCGGTCAATGCCACCACCATATCCGGGAACAGGCGGATGGGAAGTCCCCTTGTGCGGATCGTAAAGTAGATTCCCGCCGGGATCAGCAGGATGATCAGCAATGAGATCCCGACACTTCCGCCGCCCGGAAGCGGTATCTGTAACAAATCTCCCCACAAAAAGCCATATATCCGTTCTATCAAATTAACTATCATAGTATAAATATCCTTTCAAAATCTCAGGACTTTAAAGCACTACACTTTAAAGCCCTGAATCATATCATACTATATTCTGCTTCGTATTGCAAATTCAAACTGTATTTTCATCACTTTTTCTGCGATTCTTCTCTAATCGATCAGATCATTCTGAAATCTGGACAAGTGCTCATACGGCAGGATCAGACGTCCCCGGTAAAGTCCACATCCATCATTGATCAGACTGTTATTAACCGCAGAGAACATATTCACATCCAGTTCTGCAAGATCCAGATTCAGCAGTTTCATTCCTCTCTCATAGGCCTCATCAAAATACTGACATTCACCCTCCGGGACTGCGTCTCTCCTTGCCCTGTCATGCTCCTGCTCTTTCTCATATCCAATATGATTCGCCGTACCGATCTCTGCCACATCATCCATCATTTTTGTCCTGAGCTGTACCTCCATATAACACCTGGAGCTGTTATCATAGAAGGTGATATGAAGAGACTGATAATTATTCAGGCTGCTGCTGCAGATATAATCTCTGTAATATGGTTTCACCGACTCGTTCAGAAGCGGGGATGTACTCTCCTTAATCCCCATAGCCGGTTCCGCACTGAATCCCTGTTCCTCCAGGAAACCAGGAAGGGCATTTGCAATCTGATATAGATATTTCCGTTCCTGTTCTTCCCTGTCCTCTTCACTGTTCAGATGACATCTCGGAACAGAAATAATGATCCTGTAAGCAATTAAATCTCTAAAGCAACGCAATCGTTTCTTTAGTTCTGCTACACTTGGATACTCCCCATATTCCTCATAATAATCATAGATGAATTCCACAATATATCCGTTGAATTTCTCTTCTGCACGGATTAGAGACTTGATTCTTCCCTTGAAAGTAAATGCCATAAACGGATATTCCTGTGCCATGTATTTGTAGAATTCTCTCATCTTCTGCGACTGGGCTGTCAGGAAGTCATTATGTTCCAGTAATTCCTGAATCTGTAAAAGGAAATTACAATGAATCATGTCAATTTCATTTCCTGTCATTTTGGCATCTTTTCTCAGGTCTTTAATGTAATTATGAAGAATCCGGAGTACTGTATCTCCTGAATAGAGATAATCATTTAATGATACCATGTCTGTCACCTTCCTCTTTTGTCACTTTTCTTTAACGCTTCTGATACATTCTCAATATCCGGATCAGATTCTCCGGATCTACCGGTTTGGATATATATGCATTCATTCCCGCCAGACTGCAGCTTTCTTTACTTTCTCTTTCCGACTGTGCGGTCATTGCAATGATCGGGATTTCTTTTCCCCCATTCTTTTCCTTGCGCCGGATATTCCTTGCGGCTTCTATACCATTCATCACAGGCATCATGATATCCATCAGTATTGCACTGTAATACCCCTTTGGTGTACCTTCATATTTCTCTACAGCCTCTTTGCCGTTCCATGCTTTCTCTACGATTATTCCTGCATCTGTCAGATAGAATTCTGCAATTTCCATATTGATATCATTATCTTCTACCAATAATACACGCATTCCTGCCAGGTCATCTTTCGCGTCTTCCTTATTCTCAGCCGCCTGCTGCATTTCCTCTTCTGCCAGACGAAATGCCAGCCGGAATGTGAATTCACTCCCCTCTCCAAGGGTACTGCGGACACTGATCGTACCATTCATTCTATCAATCAGACCTTTAACAATTGACATTCCAAGTCCGGTTCCTTTATACTGCGTTCTTGCATCTGCCTTTTCCTGCGTAAACGGCTGGAACAATTCATGTTCCATATATTCCCTGCTCATACCGATCCCACTGTCTGCAATCCTGAATTCATACAAAACATTCTTACCGTCACACGAAATCTCTGTCACATAAGTATCTATGGTTCCATTTTTTTTATTGTATTTGACTGCGTTGCCAAACAGATTCATCATAATTCTCTGTAGCTGAAGCGCATCCCCTTTCAGCATAGTATGTTGCATATTTTCCCTGTGCTTGCGGTGTGTAATTCCAGTTTCTTCCAGCTGTCCCTGCATCAGTACTGCCACTTCTTTCATAAGATCTTCCAGATCAAACGGTTCTTCATGCACTGTCAGATGTCCCGATTCAAGCTTACTCATATCAAGTACATCATTCACCAGATCCATCAGATGTCTTGTCGAAATCTCGATCTTATCTACCGAATCTTCCAGCTTCTCCTGATTGTTCCAGCTCTTTCGGATCACATGTATCATTCCCAGGATTCCATTGATCGGGGTTCGCAGATCATGACTCATACGATTCATGAATTCTGTCTTTGTCTTACTCTCCATATCTGCCTTTTCATAGGCAATCTGCAATTGTTCTTTTTCTTTCTGATCCTTTTCGTGGAATTCCGAAGTATTCCGGAACATAATGATTCCGCGAACCACTGTATGCTCCCGTTCTTTCTCGTTATCATAGACTGTATCCTGCGACATCAGCACTGTCTTCTGGATCCAGATTTCTTTTCCGTCTTTGTTGCTTTCCTGATATTCCACAGTCACCTGCTTCTCACCAGCATAAAAACGATCCAGAAGACTCTTTGATGTATCTATGATCTTATACGTTTCCAATGTATCTTCTGTAATATGCTGCCGTATTTTCCTGCAATATCCATCATACGAACATGGAAGTTCTCCCTGAAAGTCAAATATACGCTCTTCTTTCTTTCTATGATGAAATATCTGTTCCAGACGATCCTGTGTCAGGTTCACTGTATACAAAGCTTCCGCTGTTTCAAGAAGCGCTTCTATATAATTACTATTTTCCAGAATAGACTGCTTCATCTGCTCATAATACTGTTCCAAGTGCAGCCTCTCATCTTCCAGGACCTGCTCCATGTCATGAAACACTTCAAATCCAACAATAAAGTGATGCAGCTTCCCGGCTGCCGTATCATCCAGACGCAGAAATGTCATACGGCCTCTCTGTATCTCTTTTCCATTCTTCCTGCAATAAGGAAGTTCATATTTTGCACTTTCTTCTTTCTTTTCCGAAAGATTGGAAATGATATATGGGATCTGCAGCCGTTCCCACATTCTTTTTCTTGATGAATCATCTGCAAGTTTCTGCACGATCTGTTCTACCGCTCCTGAATAACTTCCATCTTCTGCAAGGAAGAAATTCGAGCTTGCACGTAAAACTGTATACTGATCCTGCAAAGCATCACAATACAGGCAGTCCGAAAATTGAAATCCCTGCTGTCTGATTCCATCCAGGATCTGAATATGAAGTGCCCGGCGGTCCGCTGCCTCTTTTATCTTCGCCTGATTCTTATCTATATACATATTCTTATCGGCATGCCGGAAGAGTTCCCGCATCGTACATCCTTCAAAATCTTCCGCCAGTGCATATCCTACCGCATAACTGATCGGCATCTCCGGATGTTCCTGGGAATATCTGGCAATTTCCGAACGTATTGTCCCCAATATTTCCCGTACTTTTTCATGATCCACACACTCAAGTACAGCAATAAACTCATCTCCGCCATCCCGCCCTGCAAAATATTCTTCCGGCAGCGCTTTTCTTAACTGCACCGCAAATGAGCGGATATACGCATCTCCTTGATCATGTCCGAGCCTGTTATTAATAATACGCAGATTATTCAGATCGAATACACACAATGCTACTGACCCATCCGTACATTCCGGCATTTCTCCGTCTAAGATCTCCTCACAGCGGTTCTTATTCGGAAGTCCGGTTGCCTCGTCCAGATAGACTTTTTTCTTAAGTGCTTTATTCTGCGCCGCGTATTTTACAGCCTTGATCAGTTCATATGCCAGAAGACACACCAGACCGATAATATCTGCGATCACAATCTTTTCCAGCCGTTCCAGTGCAGTTGCTTTCTTCTGTGCATACTTTTCCGCAAGCCCGGTTGCTTCATCACAGATTACAAAGAACGTTTCGCTTTTTTCTATGATTTCCGTATTCTCATAGCCCTCTTTACGCACTTGCCGGATCTCTTTTTGCAACTTCTGAAAATGTTCATCCAGTTCTTTCATCTTATTCTGAAATGCTCTGTCATCCAGACGGACCAGATTCAGCTCATCACTTCCATACCGAAGTCCTTCTATAAATGAAGCTACCGATTCAATCATCTCATCCTGCGGTTCTTTTGCATCCTCTAGTTTGATAATACGCTGCGTCTTTCCGCGGACCAATCCGGCGTAATTTACGACACGGGCTGTTCCCTGAATCTTACTCACCAGAACCATGATCGTCAGAAACAGTGCAATCAATATGACTGTCAGAACCGTCATCAGTCCTCTTGTTATTTTTGAAATCTTTCTATCCATATCTCCCCTAAAAATCACATCATTTTTATTTTCTTGCTTCCATTCTTTTCAGCTCCGGCAGTACCGTACAAAGCATCGTGATAAAGCAGATACTTCCACCGATCACATTCGAAACCGGTTCTGCAAAAAATACCCCATCCGTTCCCATATGCAATGCATACGGCATGAAATAAGTGAGCGGAACTACAATTACCACTTTCCGGAGTATTGAGAAAAAGATTGCCTGCTTCTTTTTATTCAATGATTTGAATACTGTCTGCCCCATATACTGCAGATCCATGAAAATAAATGCGGCGAAATACTGTCTGAGTGCAGGTACCGCATCTTTTAACAGCATCTTATCAGAACTGAAAATACGGATAAGAACTTCCGGAATTACAATAATACTCCCCCACATCACAGCAGTATAGAGAAGGATCATAACTGCAAGCACTACCATAGCTTTTCTCACACGTCCGGGACGGCGTGCGCCGTAATTATAACTCAGGATCGGAGATGTACCTTCATTTATCGCACTGATCGGTGTCTCCACAAGCTGACGCACACTGCTAATAATTGTCATAACCGAAATGTAGATATCTCCTCCTGTAACGGAAAGTACATGATTGCAGCAGATTGATACCAGACTGTTCGTAAGCTGCATAATAAATCCTGCCATTCCAAGACTTACAATGTTTCTGGCATATCCGCTACATACTCCAATCTCTTCCCTTCGCAAAAGCCGGACTTTCAATTCTGCTCTTCTTGAAAGGAAGAAATATACAAATATTGCGGATATCGTCTGTGACAATACTGTTGCGATTGCTGCTCCTCTTACGCCGAGTCCAAGGATAAAAATAAATACCGGATCCAGGATCAGATTTGCAGCTGCTCCAACAGCAACCGAAGACATCCCTATCACCGAGTATCCCTGTGCATTAATGAACGGATTCATTCCCACCGCAATCATCGAAGGTAGTGTACCGATCAAATAGATCATCATATATGGGTATGCATAGAGCATTGCATCTTTGGAAGCTCCAAACAAAATCAAAACAGGATACGCAAAAAGGAATCCTCCGATCATCAGCAATACTGCACTGGCACAGATCATGGAAAACGATGTATTCATAATTCTGACTGCTGTCTTCTCTTCTTTTTTTCCTCTGTAAATCGAAAACAGCGGCGCACCACCGCCGCCGAAGAGATTTGCAAAAGCAGTAATGATCATGATTAACGGAAAACAGATCCCGACTGCCCCGAGTGCTGCCGTTCCCACATGCGGAATACGTGCAATGTATACACGGTCTACAATGTTATACAGCAGATTTAACAGCTGGGCAGCAAGCATTGGAAGAGCCGCTCCAAGAATGTTCCCTGTTACTGTTCCATTTTCGAAATCTATCCTCTTCATCTTCTCCGCCTCTCGCCTCTTAACTCTCTATCTGTTCTGTGCAATCGCAGCATCCACCACATGCTCCAGCAGAATGGAAGTCGTTACCCCTCCGACTCCACGCGGAACCGGTGTGATCGCGTCTACAATCTTCTCTGCTTCCTCAAAATTCACATCTCCACAGAGTTTTCCTTCTTCATTCACATTAATTCCGACATCAATGACGATCTGTCCTTCTCTCAGATAGCTTCCATCGATAACTCCGGCTTTTCCGGCCGCTACAACTACAATATCCGCCTCTTTTACCACGGACGGCATGTCCACTGTTCTGGTATGGCAGACAGTTACGGTCGCATTCTTCTTCAGCAGCATCATGGCTGCCGGTTTTCCGACTACCAGACTTCTTCCGATAACTACCACTTTTTTACCTGTGCAGTCTATTCCGTAATGCTCCAGCACCTTCATGCAGGCACTTGGCGTACATGGTGCGTATCCCATATCTTTTCCCATGAAAACTCCTGCCATAGAAAGATCCGTAATTCCATCTACATCTTTTTCTACCACCAGCGCATTGACAATCCTGTCCTCGTTCAGATGCTTCGGAAGAGGTCTGAACAACAAAACGCCATGAATTTTATCATTCTTATTTACCTGACTGATCGTCTTTAATACCTCTTCTTCTTTTACATCTGCCGGAAGAAGGAATTTCTCATATGCTACGCCAAGCGTCTCACATCGTTTTGCTGCACCTTTTTCATATGCGATATCGTCTTCTCTTTCGCCGATACGGATGATTCCAAGCGTCGGTGTAATATCCTGTGCTTTTAACTTTTCTACTTTTGCCTTGATTTCTTCATTAATAGAAGCATTTACTTCTTTTCCTAATAGTAATTTTGCCATTATTTGTCCTGCTGCTTTCTTTCTACTTTCTTTTTCTTTCTAACACTGTCTTTACCGGATGTGGCTGCTTACTTCCGCAAATATACGGTCTGCTTTTGCTTCATATTCTTCCCGGAGGGAATCTGCCAGCTGATTGAGTTTTTCCGCTCTTTTTCTGTCTTTCATTGATTTCGTATTGATGTATACATTCAATGATGCGCCCTGCATGGCAGATTTTAAAAGTGTTGCTCCGACTCCAGCGTCACTTAATGCGATCCGGCTGCCCTTTGCAGCAAACACTTCGACAAGATCAATGCCTCTGGCACAGGTCTTCATGATCTCGATCGGGACACCACATGCCACATTCAGTGCATTCTCCATGATCTCTTCTTTTTCCGCAATCTCTTCCGGCGTAGACTTCGGAAGTCCGTATGCTCTACTGAGCGGCTCAAATGCTTCCGCATCCTTATCCATCAGTTCTAAGAATTCTTTTGCGATCTCATCCGCCTCTTTCTTGCATTCGATAATTTCATCTTCTACATCTGCATATGTTTTCTTTCCCACTGTCAGGCTTCCAACCATATTGCCAAGTGCAATTCCGATAGCCCCGGTTAAAGCGGCCGCTCCGCCACCTCCCGGAACAGCCGCTTTACTTGCAAGCACTTCTATAAAATCTTCACATGTCTGTAATTTAAAGTTTCTATTTGAATCTTCCATGTTATACCTCATTTCCTAAAATTATGGGTACATTATACACTGCGGGCTCTTTTACTGCAATATGCTAAATTGTTCCATCTATATTCCGAGAATAATCTTGATCATCAGTAATACGAGCACAAGTAAGATAATCGGCTTGATGACCTTTACCCCGTTCTTCACAACCATATGTGCACCAAGATAATGTCCTGCAATGCTGAATATGGATGCCGAAAGTCCCAGTACCCATAAGATCTTCCCTGCCAGAACAAATGTAATTAACGCCGATATATTCGATGTCAAATTGACAACTTTTACGTTTCCTGTTGCTTTCTCTATATCGAGCTTTCCTAATTTGGTAAATGTAAGCAGTAAAAATGTCCCGGTTCCCGGTCCGTAAAATCCATCATAGATGCCGATCACGAATGAACATGCCGCCATGATCAGATACTGTTTCTTTCTGGTAAATCCTTCCGGAATCACCGGCTTCAGATTTTTGTCACGTAACACACAGAACGCCACAACCGGAAGAACAAAGACCAGTACCGTCTTTAATACTTTGTCACTGATGATCAGTGCCAGGTTCGCGCCTGCAATCGAACCAACGAACGCACATGCTACCGTTCCCGGAACCAGAAACAGATCCACACATCTGCTCTTCACAAGATGCCATGTTGACACCGCCGTTCCCGTTGCCGATGATAATTTATTCGTCGCAATTGCATTGTGTACCGGAACCCCTGCGAACATATAGGCCGGCAATGAAATCAGGCCTCCTCCTCCAGCAATCGCATCCACAAATCCGGCAAGAAATACCAGCGGGCATACGATAAAAAATTCATGTAAATTCATAAGTTTCTCTCCTTCATACTCTCTAATCCATAAATTAATCTATCGCATCGCTGTATTCATGTCAAGTTTCTGAGTCCTGATTTCTAATGCCTGTCAGATATCAATAACCAAGAGCCTCTTTTCTCTCCATCCAGAAATGAATCCCTGTCGTGGAATCCATCCATCTGTCCTCATTAAAATCTTTCACCTCGACCCACTGTCCTTTTCTGTATACAAAATTTTCATCGACCAGCGACCAGGCTTCTTCAAATTCTTCCGTCTCATCAAAACTTTTTATCGAAAGCACCTTTGCCTTACTGCAACGGCAGGATGGAAGTGTTGCCGAAGTACGCTTTGCATCAGCAGGAATCAGAAGCTGTACCACCCTGTCATTCACACATTTCTTATATCCCAGGATTGGTCCGGTCTCCGGGCAGTGCATACGGAACCACTGGGTTGTATGATCGGACTGAATGCCGTCTAACTTTGCATGCTCAAGTACTGCTCCATAAAGGTTCGCTCCCCTGATATTGCATTCACGCATATCGCATTCACGAAATGCTGCTGTCTTCATATTCGCATTCTGAAAATCCGCACCATGCAGGGAATTCCCGTCAAACAATGCATTTTCCACACTGCTGTTTTTCAAATTCACATACTCCAGATTTACATTCTGAAACGAACTTAATGTGAAGTCCATATTATGCAGATCTGCTCCGCTCAGATCCATGTCTTTGAACTCACATTCCCGGAACGCCGGATGTTCTCCAGTATCTCTTAATTTTAAAGCTTCCAAAAGTGCTTCTTTTGTTATCTCTTTCATATGATCACGCCTCTTCACTCCCATTATTATCTATACAATTTCCATTTTTTACTGATAGTTTTATTATACAACAATTTCCAATAAAAGAAATCCTCAAAATACCAGGTATCGTCTGATATTTCGAGGATTCTATAATATCTCTGTTATTCTTAATTCAGGAAATCTGCATCATCAAAATAGTTGATTCTCATAGCAGCCTTTACATCCTGCAGTGTCTCTGCTGCTTTTGCCTCGGCTGCTTTGCTTCCTTCTTTCAGTATTGCGAATACTTCCGGAAGCTTCTGCTCCCATTCTTTTCTTCTCGCACGGATTGGTGCCAGCTCCGCCTGAAGTACCTTGTTCAGGAACTTCTTAACTTTGACATCACCAAGACCTCCTCGCTGATAGTGTGCTTTTAACTCATCCAGATTCTTATATTCCGGCCAGAATTCTTCAAAATATTCATCTTTGCAGAATGCATCGAGATAAATGAATACCGGATTACCTTCTACCTGTCCCGGATCTTCTACACGAAGATGGTTCGGATCTGTAAACATAGACATCACTTTCTTCTTCACAACATCTTCTTCGTCAGAAAGATAGATACAGTTGCCAAGTGATTTACTCATCTTGGCCTTTCCATCGATTCCCGGAAGTCTTAAGCATGACTTGTTAGATGGAAGTACGATTTCCGGATCTGTTAATGTCTCACCGTATACACTGTTGAACTTGTGCACGATCTCTTTACACTGCTCGATCATCGGCATCTGGTCTTCTCCAACCGGAACTGTTGTTGCACGGAATGCTGTAATATCGGCAGCCTGGCTAATCGGGTAACAGAAGAAGCCTACCGGGATACTTGCTTCAAAGTTTCTCTGCTTGATCTCTGCTTTTACCGTAGGGTTTCTCTGCACTCTAGATACTGTAACCAGATTCATATAATAGAATGTTAATTCTGTAAGCTCAGGAACCATTGACTGGATAAAAATGTGACATTTCTCAGGATCGATTCCACAAGCCAGATAATCTAGTGCTACGTTCATGATGTTCTGACGTACTTTTTCCGGATGTTCGGCGTTATCTGTCAGTGCCTGCGCATCTGCGATCATAATATAGATCTCATCATATTCTCCTGAATTCTGTAATTTTACACGTTCTTTTAATGAACCTACATAATGACCAACGTGAAGACGTCCTGTCGGGCGGTCACCTGTTAAAATAATCTTGCTCATCTTACTTATCTCCTTAGCATATATTTTCATAACCTGTATGGAAATACAGATTCTTTGTCCTAATTCTTTTATTATAATTCTTTCTAAAGAGAGCGTCAATACAGAAAAAAATGCATCCTTCTACCTTCCGGATCCAAGCTGGATTCTTCTGATAAAACAATGCATTTATTCTATATTTATATTTAAAATTTATGCTGCTCCCCGGCTTCCGTTCCTGCATGCAGCTTCAAATTCTTTTAATTTTCTCTTAGCTTCGTTACTGAGATTCTTTGGTACATCTATCTGAACAGTCACATACTGATCTCCATATCTTCCTGCATCCTTCATAGACACGATTCCTTTGCCTTTTAACCGGATCTTCGTTCCGGACTGCGTTCCCGGATTGATCTTGCAGACCACTCTTCCGGTAAGTGTCTGTACCACTGCTTCTCCTCCCAGCACTGCTGTAGTAAACGGAATCGTGACTTTTGAATATACATCCATATCTTTTCGTTCGAATCCCGGACGTTTGCCGACTCTGACTTTTAATAACAGATCTCCTGCTTTACCTCCGGACACTCCCGGCATTCCTTTTCCTCTCAGACGGATGCTTTTTCCGTCGCTGATACCTGCCGGAATATGCACTTTCAATGATTTTCCTGCCACATTGCTGCCCTGTGCATCTGACAGCCGGATAACTTTATCTCCACCGAATGCAGCCTCATCAAATGTTACATCTATTTCAGCTGTCACATCGGAACCATCCTGCCGGAAATTTCCGCCACCGCTAAATCCTTTTCCGAATCCTCCAAATCCGTGAAAGCCGCTTCCTGCTCCTTCCGAGAATCCACCGCCGAATATATTCTTCAGGATGTCATCCATATCGCCGCCTTCAAAATGATATTCATGAAAGCTGCCATTCGGTCCGTTATAGCTGTAGGTGCCGCCTCCCGGTTCACTTCCATAACCGTAGGCTCCACTGCCCCCGGCACTGCCGTCAAAAGCTGCGTGGCCAAACTGATCATACAATTTCTTTTTTTCCGGATCACTCAGCACATTATAGGCTTCCGTTGCTTCCTTGAACTTCTCTTCCGCCTGTGCATTTCCGGCATTGGTATCCGGGTGGTATTTCTTGGCCAGTTTACGATATGCTCTTTTGATCGTTCCCTTGTCTGCACTCCTGCTGATTCCAAGAACATCATAATAATCTCTTTTTGCCGCCATTGTTCTCCCTCCCGTCATTTGCTTTTCTATATGTGTTTTTATGATATGATACCCCACAGGCTCAATACCTGTGGGGTACCATCACTCTTTTTTATGTCTATGAGCTTTCATTAACCTTCAATTGAAATGTAATGTTTCTTCTCTTCTACCGGTTTTGCTTCCTCTTTCGGAACACTGAATGAAAGGATTCCACTTTCATATTTCGGGTGTACATCCTCTACCGTTACATGTTTTCCTACATAGAAGCTTCTGCTCATGCTGCCCGCATAACGTTCTTTTCTGATATAGTTACCTTTCTTATCTTCCTCATCTTTATCCAGTCCTTTAGCTGCACTGACGGTAAGTACACCGTCTTTCAGTTCCATCTGGATCTCATCTTTCTTAAATCCCGGAAGATCAATATCAATCTCGTATGCATTTTCGGTCTCTTTTACATCTGTCTTCATCAGATTCTTAGCATGTTTTCCATACAGTTCTTTGTCGACATTCGGAAACGTCGGGAATGAAAAATCATCCATAAAGTCATCAAATAAGTTTTCTCCAAAAATACTAGGCATCATCATAAGTCATATCTCCTTCCAAATGATAAAAAATATATTATTTGCACGTTCGGAGAATTCCGAGGTGTTGTTTACTAAAACTTCAGGATTCCAGATTTCGAATCATCTATGAATGCTGTCTGCTTCATATCTTTGATTCTTTTTCTCTCTTCCTTTGTTCTATCTGTACTATAGCACCTAATGTTAGCACTGTCAAGAGGTGAGTGCTAATTTTTTGTGAAGAATTTGTGAAGCCTTGATTTTCAGTGCTTTTTCCATATTACTTTATTGAATATTTCTCAGTGCACCAGTTTCCAACTTACCGCCTGCTGCCTTGCATCCACAAATCTCTTATAAATACCTTCCTGCTTCATTAGTTGCTCATGTATTCCCTGCTGCACAATTCGTCCTTTGTCAACAACCACAATCTGGTCTGCATGTCTGACCGTTTTTAATCTGTGGGCAATCATAATAATCGTTTTTTCCTTTGTAAGCGCATCTACTGCATCCATCAGATCCTTTTCATTCTCCGGATCAACATTGGCCGTTGCTTCATCCAATATGACGATTGGCGCATCCTTCATAATCGCTCTGGCTATCGAAATACGCTGCTTCTCACCACCGGAAAGTGTGGCTCCTCCTTCTCCGATCACTGTGTCATATCCATTCGGAAGTTTGCTGATGAAATCATGACAACATGCTTTCTTCGCCGCTTCCACCACTTCCTCATGACTTGCATCCTGGCGTCCGAATTTAATATTATTCTCAATGGTGTCTGCGAACAAATACACCGACTGAAATACAAATGAAAAATTACGCATCAGACTGTTCATGCTGTAGTCTTTTACATTCACGCCTCCAAGTGTCACTTCCCCGAAATCCACATCCCAAAATCTGGCAATCAGATTGCAAAGTGTTGATTTTCCTCCTCCAGATGGTCCAACGATTGCTGTTGTCGTTTTCTGCGGAATAGAGAGCGATATATCATCAATGATCTTCCGTTTGTCATAAGAAAACGAAACATTAGAAAGTCTGATATCGTAATTTTCCGGCTGTATTTCTTTACCGTCGATATCCATGGTATCCAGCTCCAATATTGCATTTGCTTTATCTACACATACGCTTACCACATGTAAAAGAGATGAATAATTCCCTGCACATTCCAGACTGGTATAAAGCATAAATGCTGAGATTGTCATACCAATTGCATAGACCGCACTCATAGTTCCATTAATATAAAAATATGCACTGCACGCTACGATTACCGCACCTGTGATTTTTGTTATGACGCTTTGCAGAAAATGATAAGGGACAAACAACATCTCCATCTTTGTATTAATCTTTTCGCATGCTTCATTTGCATCATTTAATCTTTTTGCCTGTTTTCCAAGCAAGTTGTATGACTTCACCTCTGATATTCCCTGCAGATACTCCATAATCTGTTTTACAAGCTCTGTATCACATACTACTTTTTGCTCTGAATCTTTTTTCCCTGCATTCTGCATTACAGAATTGACACCAAAGAAAATAAGCACTCCTGCTGCAGCGATCAGTCCAATTCTCCAGTCAAAAAGAAACAGCATAAAAATGATCATTGATGTTTCCAAAATTCCCTGCATGGTCAGCATGACCACTCTCGCAGCCACATCGCCAAGTATTTCCATTGTATTGGTTGTAATAGAAGAAATTTCCCCAATACTATTGGAATTAAAATACCCCATCGGCAGATATCGCAGATGTTCTGCAATCTTGATTCTCATAAAAGCACTTGCATTATATCCTCCCTCTGTCTGAAGCACTGTAGAGTATCTCTTGCAGATTACGTCGACTACAATTGCAAGAACCATAATCGCAACGGAGCCTCCAATATATTTTCCTGTCGGTTTCCCACTCAGCAGACCAATCAGTATGTACATAATAGCCGGAATTTTCATTGCTGAGGCAAGAGCCTCTATGAGTCCGATCACTATCGACAGTTTAAATTTATTGCCATTTTCTCTGCCTGAAAAACGAAAGAATTTTGCCAGAATCCCAAACATATCATTCTCCCTCCTTCACCGTATCTTTTACAGAAATATGGGCATTCCACATTTCCTTATAAATCGGGCATGACACCAGAAGTTCCTCATGTGTGCCATGTGCTGTTACATTTCCATCATTTACAACAAAGATCTGGTCACTGTCCTTAACGGTAGAAAGCCTGTGTGCTATTACGATCAGGGTTTTCCCTGCTACCAGTTTTGCAATAGAATTCTGCAGGATTGCCTCATTTTCCGGATCTGTGTAAGCAGTTGCCTCATCAAGGATCACGACCGGAGCATCTTTTAACATTGCTCTTGCAATCGAGATACGCTGTCTCTCGCCTCCTGACAGATGTCCTCCTGCGCCTCCTACAACCGTATCAAATCCATTCTCCAGCTGCATGATAAATTCATAGCATCCACTTTTCTTTGTCACCTCGATGATCTGTTCATCTGTAGCATTCGGATTTCCCTGTCTGATATTTTCACGGACTGTTTCATTAAACAGATAATTGTCCTGTGCAACATATGCAATTTTCCGGTTAAAATCTGCAAGTGCCATTTCTTTTACATCAACTCCGCCGATTTTGATACTTCCAGAATCCGCATCCCACAGGGATGCAATCAGCTTTGCAATGGTTGACTTTCCGCTTCCGGAAGGTCCTACGATTGCATTTACCGTTCCTGCTTTCAACTCCATAGTTACGCCATGCAAAATCTCTTTGTCGTGATAACCAAATCTGACATCTTCAAGAGTAACGGAATTATCTTTTGGAACTCTTTCACTTTTCTCCGGACGTTCAAGCTCCGGCTGTTCCAGAATTCCTGCTACTTCTCCAACGATCACCCCAATCTTGCCAAGATCATCTGTATAGGAACCCACTGTGATCAACGGTCCTACGATTCCAAGTGATAAAATAATACAGATGACAAAATCAGAAACCGCAAGTGTTCCATTCGCTACATAATGTGCCCCAAACGGCAATACCGTAAGAAGCGTATAAGGTGTGACCACCATCATCAGTCCATGAAAGATCGAGCACCGTTTCATCCAGGAAATAAAGGAATCTGCATAAGCCATAGCCGCCTTTGTAAATTTTGCATAAGAACTTTCTGTCTTTCCAAATGCCTTGATCACTTCGATTCCGTCAATATATTCCACTGCCGCATCATTCAGATCTTTTGTTGTCTGAACCGTTCTCTCGAAACTTGACTTATAATCCAGCATCATTCCAAAATAAGAGAACAGTCCAACAATAACCGGCACCAATGACCAAAGTGCCAGTCTCCAGTCTGTCAGAAAGAAATAGATCAAAATCACAACCGGTGCCAGCAGATTGGACGTGAATTCCGGGACAATATGCGCCAGTGTAGTCTCGATACTGTCGATTCTTTCCACCATGATATTTTTAAATGTACCGGAGGGTGTATCCTTCACATAACCCAGCGGCACCCGCGCCAGCTTGTCACAGCAGGTTTCTCTTATATTTGCGAGTACCGCAAACGTTGCTTTATGTGACAATGCTGTCGAGAGCGAATGAAACAGTTCTGCAATGATAAATGACAGTGCAATGAAAACTGTTTTTGCAAGATATGGTTCAAACTCCTTTTCACCACTTAAAAACAGCTTAACTACATCTGCAATGATAAAATACGGAAAAATCTTAAAAATCACATTTCCTATTGCAAGTAACACACTCCACACATAGGCAATTCTTTTTTGTCCGGCCCATGTCAGGATCCAGCTGACTGCCGACTTCTTTTTTTCTTTCACATCTGTTCACTCCTTACTTTGATTTTATTGTTGTTTCTTTCGTTAGTTCTTTCTAACTCACGTATAATAAAATAGGTGGCTTACTGGCATTAGCCACCTGTATCAGTTATACCGGAAATTCAATATTCCACAATCGTTCCCAGCCACCTGTATTAAATTCTTTCAGTTGATGCACATTTTTCTTTGCAGTCTCCCTGTCTATATCATGCTCAATAATCTGAAATACTGATGAAAAAAATCCCGTATAGATCATATGCATAAGACTTTCCTCTACAGTCGGTATTTTGACACCGTTCTCTTTCATTTTTTCCATATATTTCAGACTGGACTTCATTTCCCGCTCCACCATATTGTGTATGAATAATTCAAATTTTCCACTGTCTCCGCATTTCAACAATAATCTAAAATTATCATAATGATCATAGATATAATCAACCATCTGTTCCATCCCATCACTGGATGTATCCGACATATTCCTTGTCTGATCACTGGCAGAAA
>ERZ506982.145-NODE-145-length-41994-cov-15.3316_pt1 | contig 41994 bp, 41 predicted proteins | sample MGYA00512886_ERZ506982 | MGnify/ENA metagenome assembly ERZ506982 | reverse complement strand
TTGAAGGAAACAATAGATAAGGCTTCTTGTTCAGGTTCCATACCATAAGAAACACTAAGAGAGTCAGAATCACCTAAAAGCAAAGGAACTACGCTCAAACTCGGCGTTCGCCTCAAACACGTTCGCTTCGTTCCTTTAACGGTGCTTCTGACTCTCTAATTGTTTCTAACGGCATTCCACATTCACAATAATCCTTATCTATTGTTTCCTTCAAGTCGTGACTGGCAGCGGATGTTAATAAATGAAATGCCCGGAAATGTAACCCGGTGGAGGCCACTACGGTTAAGCATTGCCATTTAAGAAATGTTATGTTAATATACATTCATCGACAGATATTCTGTCTGTCGGATAAATTCAAAATATATAAGAATCGGGTCTTGTATATTTCAAAATAGCGTTAGCTATTCGTGAGGGAAATCAGAAGATAATTCACAGAAAATTTTGAAACAAAGGAAAAATGAAAAGCATATTTGCACGATTGATGTTGCAGAAAAAATATATTTTGCTTATACTAAAAGTAAATATCCGGGATTTTTTCGTGCAAAGTGCGGAAAGGAGTCCGGATGGGAAAAGAAAACAGAGAAGTAAAAAGTAGTGTACTGGTAGATTTGATGTATGAAGATGAATCTGCAGAAGTAAAAAGATGTAGAACCATATAAACAAGCAATTGAAGAATGTATAGAAAAAGGAATTCTTGCAGACTATCTGAAAAGAAAAGGAAGCGAGGTTGTAAATATGTTGATGGCTGAGTATGATTATGAGACAGATATTGAAGTACAGAGAGGCGAAGCATATGATGAGGGAAGAGAAGAGGGGAAATTAGAAGGAAAATTAGAAGGTAAATTGGAAGAAAGAAAAAATCTTACAAAAAAACTATATGAAGAAAAATTTACAGTTGCTGAGATTTCAAAACTGTTGAAAATGAAAGAGGATGAAGTGAAAGAAATTATTAATTATTAGCAGAAGGGAGCTGATCGTAGCTGATCAGCTCTCTTTGTAATCGTGTACAGCTTTGAATATAGTAAGCTTACGGCAGTCGATTTCCGGCAGCCATATACAACCGATACCACTCTTCACGGGTCAGGTGCACATTAGATGCCTTACTGATCTGAGCAATCCGGTCCTTATTAGTTGTGCCGATGATCGTCTGGATTCCGGCAGGGTGGCGTAAGATCCAGGCAACAGCGATGGCACTGTCGGTTACATTATATTTTTCAGCCAGTTCATTGATGACCTTATTGAGTTCCGGGAATTTTTCATTTCCAAGAAAGACGCCTTCGAACATACCGTACTGGAATGGGGACCATGCCTGAATGGTGATATCTTTTAAGCGGCAGTATTCGAGAATGCCGCCGTCACGGTTGATTGCAGAATCATTGTACATATTTGCATTGATTCCAGAATTGATCATTGGACAGTGTGCGATACTGAACTGCAGCTGGTTGATGAGAAGTGGTTCATCCAGATATTTATTCAATAATTCTATCTGCATCGGGGTCTGATTGCTGACACCGAAGTGACGTACTTTGCCGGCGGCTTTTAAAGTACGGAATGCATCGGCTACTTCTTCCGGTTCCATTAATGTATCCGGGCGGTGTAGCAATAAGATGTCAAGATAATCTGTGCGTAGGCGGTTCAAGATATCATCTACGGACTGCAGGATATGTTCTTTGGAAAAATCAAAAGCAATACCGGGGCGGATCGCACATTTGGACTGCAGAATGATCTGGTCACGCAGGGAAGGAGTCAGAGCTTTGCCAAAAAGCTCTTCGCATTGTCCTTTTGCATAGATATCTGCATGATCGAAGAAATTGATGTCATGTGCAAGCGCAGTGTCTATCCATTCTTTTACAGCATCTGCCGTTTCCAGACTATTAATACGCATACATCCCATACCAATTTCCGGAACAGATAAATTTGTATTGTGAAGTGTGATTGTTTTCATGGAAACCTCCTTAGATAAAACATTTGTATAAATGTATTTTAACATATCGTGTAAAGAAAGATAAAAGAAAAATTCAGTGAATTTGAAATAAGGCTACCGCAATCCCACTGGCTTTAGACGGTGGGTTAAGGTAGCCAAAAATCAGAAATTATCGTATACTCATGGCATGGGAACATGGAAATCTAAAACAGACACAAATACCTATTACAATATCACATTTTTTTTGTCTGTAAATATAGGAAGAAATTACTGGTTTCGAGGCAGATATCAGATGATATAAAACAGTTTTCGTATGAGATATGTCAGAGACACAGTGTGATAATAAGATATATGGAAACAGATAAAGACCACATTTACTCTATGATAGAGACAGAACCAACAATGTCTATTAGTAAGATTATAAACCTGATGAAGAGCTATACAACATACCATATATGGAAAAGATATCCCCAATATTTACGAAAACAATTCTGGAAAGAACATACCTTTTGGACAGATGGATATTTTGCCTGTAGTGTAGGAAATGTATCGGAAGAAATGCTGAAGAGATATATAGAAAATCAAGGTTGAGAAAGAAGGTGACAGTGGATGTTAAAGGCATATAAATATAGAATATATCCAAATAATGAGCAGAAAATACAGATTGCAAAAACATTTGGCTGTTGCCGTTTTGTATATAATCAGACACTGGCATACCGGAAAGAAGTATATGAGAAAGAGAAAAAAACAGTTAGTAAAACCGACTGTAACAATTACTGCAATAGACAATTAAAGAAAGAGTATGAATGGCTGAAAGAAGTGGATAAATTTGCTCTGACAAATGCGATTTATAACATGGATGCTGCATACCAGAAGTTTTTCAAGGAACACGCAGGTTATCCGAAGTTTAAGAGTAAACACAATAATCATAAGTCATATACAACAAATTTTACGAATGGCAATATAACAGTAGATTTCGGGTGCAATAGAGTAAAACTGCCTAAATTAAAAGGAATAAAAGCAAAACTGCATAGAAATTTTATCGGACAGATAAAATCGGCAACGATATCACAAGTTCCGAGTGGAAAGTATTATGTATCAATTTTAGTGGAAACAGAACACGTGGAACTGCCACATATAAAACAAAATACAGGAATAGATTTAGGTATTAAGGAGTTATGTATTACTTCTGCTGGAAAGAAATACGAAAATCCAAAAATCATCAGAAAATACGAAAAGAAACTGGTGAAACTGCAAAGGCAGTTAGCCCATAAAGAGAAAAGAAGTCAAAATTACTACAAAACAAAGAAAAAGATAGCAATATGCCATGAAAAAATAACAAATACCAGAAAAGATTATCTGCACAAGATGTCCCATGAGATTATCAGCGAAAACCAAGTGATAGTTTCGGAAGATTTGCAGATAAAAAACATGGTAAAAAATCACCGTTTGGCAAAGTCTATAAGTGATGTATCATGGTATGAGCTGACAAGACAGTTAGAATATAAGGCAAAGTGGAATGGCAGGAAATATGTCAAAATAGACACATTCTATGCCAGTAGTCAGCTGTGTTCAGTCTGTGGATACCAAAATACAGAGACAAAAAATCTATCAGTAAGGGAATGGACATGTCCTGTCTGTGGAACAAATCATGACAGGGATATCAACGCAGCAAAAAATATACTGGAAGAAGGACTAAGACAAATAGCATAAAAATAACAATATAGGGCAGGGACTGCCCGAATTAACGCCTGTGGAGATAGTAGGTTACGAGGTCTGCGAAGCAGGAAGCCCATTGGCTTTAGACAATGGGTAGTTCACTCGTTGACTAACTTTGTAATTGGGAATAGAATTAAGAAATGAGTATTTCTAAAGATAAGGACATTACAATATGGAAAGAGATTTAACAACAGGAAGTGTATTTAAAACAGTCATTTATTTTTCACTTCCATATCTGTTATCGTACTTTTTGCAGACATTATATGGTATGGCAGATTTATTTATAGTCGGACAGTTTGGCGGTGTCAGCAGTACGACGGCGGTATCGATCGGAAGCCAGATCATGCACATGCTGACAGTTATGATCGTAGGGCTTGCAATGGGAGCGACGGTTATGATCGGACGATGCATTGGCGCAAAAGATTATAAGAAAGCAGCAGAGACAATAGGGAATACTGCGACGATGTTCATGGGAATTGCGATCATACTTATGATCATATTACTGGCAGCAGTCAGACCGATCGTCAGTGTAATGTCTACCCCGGCTGAAGCCGTAGAGGGGACGATCCGTTATCTGACCATCTGCTTTATAGGAATTCCTTTTATTACGGCCTATAATATTATCAGTGCAATCTTCAGAGGAATCGGGGATTCGAAAAGTCCGATGTACTTTATTGCGGTAGCATGTGCGGCGAATATCGGACTGGACTATCTGTTTATCGGAGTGATGGGACTGGATGCGGTCGGAGCCGCACTTGGAACGACCATCGCACAGGCAGTCAGTGTTATCGTGTCATTGACAGTGATCATTAAAAAAGGCACAGGGATCAAATTAAGAAGGTCTGATCTGCGGCCGAAGAGGCACACGATGAAAAACATATTAAAAGTTGGTGTGCCGGTTGCATTACAGGATGGATTTATACAGATATCCTTTATCGTAATCACGATATTTGCCAATCAGCGTGGATTAAATGATGCGGCGGCTGTAGGAATTGTGGAAAAGATCATCGGAATACTGTTCCTGGTACCATCTTCGATGCTGTCAACGATATCGGCACTTGCTTCGCAGAATATCGGTGCCGGTAAGCATGACCGTGCACGTCTGACATTGCGGTATGTATTGTACATGACAGTAGGATACGGATTAGCTGCGGCAACGATCGTGCAGTTTCTATCTGTTCCATTTGTCGGATTATTTACGAATGACGGTGCAGTACAGATACTTGGAGGACAGTATTTAAGAAGTTATGCATGGGACTGCGTATTTGCAGGAGTGCATTTCTGTTTAAGTGGATATTTTTATGCATATGGCTTGTCTATCGTATCATTTATCCACAATTCCATATCTATCGTATGTGCCAGAATTCCATTGTCTTATTATGCGGCAACGCATTTTCCGGATACATTATTTCCGATGGGGTGTGCGGCACCGGCAGGATCGATGGTGTCTATTGTCATCTGTGTCGGGGTATTTGTATGGATGAATAAACACACGGAAAAATATATGGAAAGAACGTAGTGATTGGAGAGAAAATATATGACGATCGGAATTATAGAAGACGACACATTATTACATCAGGCACTCAAAACAGCACTGCAAAACGCAGGCTATCAGACCGTATCCGCATATACAAAACAAGAGGCTCTTACTACAATTACAGGCAGTGAGAGCCTTCTTCTCATTGACATTGGACTTCCGGACGGCAATGGATTTCCTGATAAGAAGCAAGTATACAAGAACGAAAAGGAAATTATCCTTACAGCCAGAGAATATCAGTTACTGGAATATCTGATGTACAATCAGGGAAATGTACTGACGAAAGAAAATATCCTGTAATATGTATGGGGAATGGTTAATTATTTTAACATTATGTTTACAGGAATTGTGGGCAGGAAAAAAGAGCTGGAGATTATGAGAAAGATTGGAATGACACGCCGGCAGGAAAGAAAGCTGTTATTGCTGGAAGGCAGCTATTATGTACTGCTTATCGCAGGCCTTGTAGCGTTAGTTGGAACAATCATACTAAAAGGAATCGACGTTTATATGAGAAAACAGCTTTCTTATTTTACCTTTCATTATCCGATAGGAGCGATTGCAGGAAGTATTGTAATTCTGGAAATAGTGTGCGTTATAATTTGTAACCTACTTATATTGAAAAAAATGAAAAAGTAGGTTAAATAAATAATTTCACCAACCGCGTCTTATCCAGCACAAAAATCGATACATCCATAAAAAGATGCGCCAGTAGCGTACTAAGGATCACACCGTTGGAAGTCAACAGGAATCCACAGTGGAATCCATACCAGCATACGATGGCGGAATAACTTCCCATCAGTACCAGAAGCGGCAGATTTCTTGCGACACCCTGCAGTGTTTCTTTGATATCTTCCAGTGTAGAATCAAAGTACAGGAAACGGCCGACTGCCAGTGTGATAAAATACATGATCAGTGAATCATAGTTCGAATCATGGTAGATGAACTTGATATATAATAAGATCAGAATAATATAAAAGGCAGAGATCAGCCGCACGGACGCCTTTTGTCTGGTCGGAATTGCAGTTAACGGAACGAACAGGATATCGAACCAGTTTGTCATAAATACAGAAAATACCAGAAATAAAAGTAAGATAATGTTCTGGTATTTCTGCCAGTAAAAGGCAGCCTGTGGGATCCGCTCATCGATAATATAATAAAGAGACAGGAACAACAGTACCGAAGTACTGGAAAATACCATCTCATAAAAGCTTTCGATAAGCGAGATTTCTTTTACTTTGTGGATATGGTTCAGCTTCCGGATCTGTTTTGGCGTCAGATCCTGTGTATTAAGTTTATAGTGTTTCTTAAGCTTTGCTGTCAGAATAACGATCGCAAGCACTGCGATCAGGCAGAGCAGGGAGACAAGCATGAAGCCTCCGGCATTCTTAAAGTTAAAATAATGAATCAGATAATATTGGAACATATCATATACCTTCTTTGATGTAATATTTTTTCGGTTACATATTGTAGCACTTTGAAAAAATATTGCAAATAGGAGAATTAGTAGTGGCAGATCTTGTAGATATGAAATTGAGTTAAATGTCAAAAAAATTAAAAAAATTTAAAAAAGTACTTGCATTTCATAAAATTCCATGCTATTATAAATGAGCATTGTTGATGCGGGTGTAGTTCAATGGTAGAACACCAGCCTTCCAAGCTGGATACGTGGGTTCGATTCCCATCACCCGCTTTTTTGCTACCCTTTTTTAGGGTATGCAGGAAAGGAAGCATGAATTATGTCATTAGAAAAAGCAAAGAAGTATCTGGAAGAAAAAGGTTATGCAGATCACATCATTGAACTGGAAGAATCAAGCGCAACGGTGCAGCTTGCAGCAGAGGCACTTGGTGTAGAACCGGGAATGATCGCAAAGACGATGTCATTTCTGGTTGATGGAGAACCGATACTGATCCTGACAGAAGGAACGGCGAAGGTTGATAACCGTAAGTATAAGGATCTGTTTCATGTAAAGGCGAAGATGATTCCGTTTGGTGAAGTAGAAGAATATATTGGACATGCTCCGGGCGGAGTGTGTCCATTTGGGATTAAAGAGGGAATCACAGTCTATCTGGATGAGTCATTAAAACGTTTTGAAACAGTCTATCCGGCAGCCGGCAATGATCACAGTGCAGTCAGGCTTACAATTGCGGAACTGGAAGATGTCGCCGGGGCATGTGGATGGATTGATGTGTGTAAAGAAATTTTGCTATAAATTTTGCTATAAAGCAGAAAAGAATAGACAAGAAAAAACATGACATGGTAGAATAAAGGAAACATTTGTGGCAAAACAGACGAAAGTCTGCGACGCAAAGCTACAGAGCCTGTAAAATGGTAGCCAGTTGCAGATAATAGTAGGCACTGCTTGTTTAGCAGTGCTGTTTTTTATAGCAGGAGTGAAAAGAAAATAAAAGGAAAAAGAAAGGAAAAAGAGTGATTGCAGGCATTCTGCTTGTGGGAATTATAGCGGTCACCCTGACAGGGTGTAAACATACAGACAGCAGTAAAAAAGAGACAGAAAAGCCGGTCATTACGCTCGGCAGCGACAACTATCCTCCATACAATTATCTGAATGAGGATGGTGTACCAACTGGTATAGATGTAGAACTGGCTACAGAAGCATTCAAAAGAATGGGATATCAGGTGGATGTTGTACAGATTAACTGGGAGAAGAAAAAAGAACTGGTGGAGAGTGGAGAGATTGACTGTATTATGGGATGTTTTTCCATGGAAGGACGCCTTGACGATTACCGTTGGGCGGGACCGTACATCGCAAGCCGCCAGGTGGTTGCTGTAAATGAGAACAGCGATATCTATAAACTGAGTGACCTGGAGGGAAAGAACCTGGCCGTCCAGTCTACAACCAAACCGGAGGGAATCTTCCTGAACCGGATGGATGAGAGAATCCCCAAACTGGAAAATCTGATCAGTCTCGGACACAGGGAACTGATCTATACGTTGGAAGAGATGCGTCAGGATGGCACATCTCTGAAAATCATTGAAAAATATCTGGATGATCCCCAGAAGTATTTGGAGGTGGATGATCTTGGATATTAAGAGAAAGAAAAAAGAAAAACGAATCCGGCTGCTCGGTGGTCTGATTGGAATCTGTGTGGCTGTAGTCTCTCTGATTTATATGCTTACGAGTGCACTTGCCATCTATGACAGTACTGCAGATAGAGTAACATTTTCTGATTTTGTAAAAGACAATATGCTTGCTTTTTTTGTCGCTGTAGGATTATTTGTACTTAGCATAATTAGCATTATCCTTGTACTTTTACAAAAGGCAAGAAAAGCAGAAGCTGTCGCAAAGCTTGTGGCCGGAATGAATGGTCATATAGCAAAGCCGATCCAGGTTGATAAGCTGCTGTCGACATTAAAGACTATATTGACGGAAAATATAATTTTATAAGAAGTGGTGAAAGAAATGAAAATATCTGACAGAGTCATCCTTCCTTTGGTTGGAAGTGCCTTTCAATCGGGAAAAGCAGCAGAAGCAATTGAGAAAATAGAAGATAAGGAACTGGCGCAGATTGCACAGGGAGAATATTATTTCTTCTCGGCGCAGGCGGAAAAATGTGTGGAGACGGTAAAAGATTATCTGGATCACGATGATGTGATGCTCCGGCTATCGGCGGATATGCTTTACACATTTGCGAATCTTACACTTGGAGATCCTCAGGCAGCACAGCGTACAAGGGAAGATGTACATCAGTGTTTGACCCAGGCAATGCAGGAGGATGCACCTGTGAATGTAAAAGCGGCCTGCCTGTTCGCATTTTATGTAATCAGCATATTTCTTCATATACCGCCGGAGGAAGGAACACCGCCGCTTCAGCAGTACATTCCGTATCTGCCAATCGGACAGCGGTTATTTGCGGTGAGCCTTCTGGCGCATGAGATTTATCTGAGACAGGATTATGCTAAGGCAAAAGGTGTTGTGCAGGGTGCATTTCTGATGGCAGACGGAGTATACCCGATCTCCATGATTTATCTGGGCTGTGTGCAGGCAATGTGTCAGATCAATCTGAAAGAACAAGAAGAGGCGATTCAGACGGTGAGCCAGGCATGGGAGTGGGCAAGATTTGACAAATTCATGGAACCATTTATCGAGTATCATGGTCTGCTGCAGGGAGTTTTGGAAGTCTGTATCCGGAAAAAAGAGCCGGAAATGTACAAAAAGCTTGTAGATGGTGTACTTGCATTCAGCCGTGGCTGGATGAAGATTCACAATCCCAAGATGCAAAAGGCAGTGACGGATCTTCTGAGCCCGCTGGAATTTTCCATAGCCATGCTGGCGTGCCGTGATTGGACGAACCAGGAGATTGCAGAACATTTGGGACTGTCTGTGAATACGGTGAAGCATTATGTCTCCGGAATTCTGGAAAAACTACAGATTGATAAACGCGATAAGATTAAAGAATTCGTAAATCAATAGAATAACAGGATACGAAAAAGTGTCTGTTTTACAAAAGGAATTGTAAAACAGGCACTTTTTTGGCTTTCAACGGGCATGTGAGAGATGTATTTCCTTTGGTACAATATATATGTAATTTAGCATATAATTACTCGTTTTCAGAGGGAAAAATGAGGAGGGAATACATATGAAGAAACGTCTGGTCAGTATGATTTTGAGTGCGGTGCTGTTTGCAACATCAGTGCCGGTCGCAGCATTTGCTGAAGATGCGAATACGCAGAATCCGGTTGTGCATTCGGAGAAAGGAACGTCTCAGGGTTCGAATGCGCGGAAGGAATCCGGCATTGACTATAAGAAAAATGGAGGAACGTTTGCGGAAGGTTACACGGCTCCGTCTAATTACGATGAGCCGGTGACAGAGCTTCCGGGAGCGGAGCAGATCACAAAAGCGGGATATGAATTTGCCGGCTGGTATGATAATGAGGAGTTTAACGGAGAGCCGGTTACTTCACTTAGCACTGCGGATCATTCCGGCAGTGTTGTCCTCTATGCAAAGTGGACGGAACGCTACTACTATGTGGATATTCCACAGACGGTCAATGCGGATGGGGATAAGCTTACGATAAAAGCGGATGCAGGTGGATTATATGACAAGGATCATGTGAGCGTGACAGTCCAGTCTGAAAATGACTGGAAATTAAAGAGTGGATTACATAGTCTTGCATATGAACTGAGAAATCCGCAGAGTGGTTCGGCACTGGAAAATGGTTCGGTTGTCGCAAGTCTTACGAAAGATGAGAGCCATAAGCAGCAGGAATATAACTGCAACATTCTGGACAAACCGAACTATACAGGTGATTATACAGATCACCTGACTTTTGACATTGCATTTCAGGATACAGCGTACAACATTACATATGAGACAAATGGCGGAACTATCACGAAGAAGAATCCGCAGAAGGCAGATCAGATGATCACAGTAACACAGGAGCAGTACCAGGCAGGAACTATTCTGAAAGATCTGCCGGCACCGGTGAAAAAGTCCAGTACATTTCTTGGCTGGTGTTACGATGAAGCATGCACCAGATATGTGGACAGTAAGGATCGTCTTCTGAGTGATGTGACATTGTATGCCTCTTATGCAGACAACCAGCCGATGGAAGAAGTGTCCATGGCGACTTATGCCAGAGCAAATGATGTGGCAGCAGATTTTACGATTCCGGTGACGGATACAAGTGTTGCTATGACGCCTGACCAGGTGCGGAAAAATTTCACGATAAAAAACGTGACAGATTCTTCCGAAACGGTTACGGTAGATGTGACCGAAGGAGCAGACCATACATTTACGATCAGCAATCCGAACGGATGGACACCGGGGGCAGCCTATAAGCTGGAGCTTCAGGAAAAGGCGTTATATTTTACAGGATTTGACCCGACGATCCGTGTCTATGATTTTACGGTCTACCGCGAAGAAGTCAAAAATGTAGAGTTAAATAAAGAGATCAGGTATATTCATAAGAAAGAGCTTTCTAATCTGACTGTAAATGGAAAGAAAGTAGAGGAAGTTTCAATTGCGGCAATGACGATTGGAACAGACGGTTCCCTGACCGAAGAAGGCAGTGATACGACCGGAACATTTACTTATAAGAAGCAGTTAGAAGTCGGCGACCAGGTCGCAATTTATTCCGGTGATGTGATCCCGACCATGGATATGTCCTCTGGTGACAACAGTGATGTGTCATTTATCGAGATTACAGGAGCGGATGGGGACAAGTATACATATCGTGGATCCAGACCGGAAGACGTGCTCTTTATGCCGGATGTGCTGCCGCTTTCTATGGACAAAGATCAGGACGGTGACCCGGATAATAACAGTGTAACGATTAATGTCAGTGACCTGACCTTTGGTGATGATGCTATGAGCCGGGCTATGGATCTGGACAGTGAGACAACCGTAGATGAGGGCGATTATCTGGCAATTTACACAGGTACAATGGGAGAAAATGGAAGCGGAACCGTGTCTCTCTATGGAGAGATTACGAGTGTTCTGTTATCAGGAGAAAGATACATAGTAAGCTATATACCTGTGAGCGAAGAAGATATGCGCCAGACCATGGATGTGTACCAGAAGGAAAATGTAGAAGGGGAGGAGCTTCTGGAAGATACCGATGTGCAGGCGCTGGAAGAGGATATTGAGACACAGGCAGTAGACAGCGGATTTGCATCCGATGTGGCAGAAAGAGTTGCCGACGCGGCAATGGAGACAGAATCTTTTGAGGAGCTTCAGGAATCTCTCAAGGAAGATATGAATGCAGACATCATGGTTCAGAGCCAGGGCTATGGCCAGTTGAGAAAGGCAAGAGCCGCAGGCGGTTCCCGTGTGGAATTAGGAGTACCGACGGTAAAAGCAAATCTCGGCACGACACTAAAACATTTTGACGGAGATGTGAGTGGACTAAGGCTTGCACTGGAGATCGGCGTGCCGATTACAGTTCATGTGAACCGGGGCGCAGACATCGAGATCATGATCACGGCGACATTTGAACAGGAAGTGCGAGTATCCATCGATGTGGACGGTTCAGCCGTGTGGAAAACATGGGGATTTATTCCGTACATTGCAGATTACCGCGTAACGGCATCTCTGGAATTATATGAATACACAGGAATCGGACTGAATGTCAACTTCAAGACTGCAGAAACTGGAAACCCAGTATCTGATTCCAGTTCGAAATTACGAAAAGGTGTCAACAAGATTACCGAAGAGCTGAAAAATATGATGGAGAATGGCGAGGATTATCTAAATTCTGCATCAGGTCTCGTCAGTGGCGGAGATGAAATATCCGTATCCAAGTCTCTGGCAGAGAGGTACTCGGAACTTCTGGCAGACGAGGCAGACTGGGTGGAAATCTACAAGCGTCCACTGGTAGACCAGCATTTCCGTGTGCTTCTGATCATTGATATTCAGGTGAAGCTGGAATTCGTTGTCTCCGCAAATGTGAACATTTCCATCGGAATGACGTACTGGTATAAGAATGCGAAAGAGTATGTCTTCTGTGTACGGGTCAAAGAGCGGACAGCGACCAATGATACGATAGATCTGGTAGAGGAGCAGTATGAATTTACGGCATATGCTATGGGAACTCTTGGCATCAAAGCCGGTGTGAGACTGACGGTGCGTGTGGGATTATTATCAACGTCCATCGCCAGTGTCGGTATCTCGGCGGATGTGGGCGGTTATGCACAGGTCTGGGGTTACCTCTACTACGAATTGAAGTATACGGCATCGGCAGGACGAAGCAGCCGTGCTATGGGAGCTATGTATCTGGAAATCGGTATTTATCTGGAAGTGAAGTTCGAGGCACAGGCACTGTCCAATGCATTTACCTATAATCCGACACTTTACGAGAACGAGTGGCCGCTTTATAGGGTAGGTGTTCTGGAAAATGTACTGGATTTTGCTTATACCCAGGATAAGGTTGCCGAGATTAATATGAAGCGGGAGATTCAGTCGGTTCAGATCCCGGATGAATATTTCAAGATGCAGTACATGGATATGAAGACCGGACTGGACGACGGAAAATATTACGAGAAGATTTACGAAGATGATACAAAGTATTTCAACATTTCCATGACGAACAGTGCGTTTACGTATGATCCGGCGACCAACATTATTCGTGTAAATCCAGGTGATGAGCCGGAACAGGACGGAGAGATGATCATTACATGGAAAAACCAGGAAGGTACCTTTAATACGAAGCCATGTGCAAGAAAGATCAAGCTTCACTGGGACCGCCTGCGAGATGGTTACTATATTGCATTCCAGAGTAATGGCGGATCTTTCGTCGATGCAATTACCGGAAAATATAACGCAGAGATCAAGAAGCCGGAAGATCCGGTAAGACTCGGATACACATTTGCCGGCTGGTATGAGGACATGGATCTCACCATTCCATACACCATTCCGGAAACCATGCCGGAAGAAGACAGACTTGTCTATGCAAAATGGAAAGCAGCCGATGTGGGTTATACAGTCGTAGATTATATAGAAGGAACAAACGGAACCTATGAAGCGCAGACTCCGGTGAAAATGAGTGGCAGGACGGAAGAGGAAGTAAGCCCGGTTCCAAAAGAGCGGGAGGGATTTGTAACACCGCCGCAGCTTACGGAGACTGTAAAAGCAGACGGCAGCCTGGTCATCAATTACTATTATGCAAGAAATAAATATACACAGACATTCAAGTCCGAAAAAGAGACGGAGAATGGAACGGAGACAGAAGTGATCGCAGACGGAAATTACCGATATGGAACCATGATGCCGACACCGGCAGTCTACAGACCGGGATATGAATTTCTTGGCTGGGAGGACGAAGAAGGCGCTGGGGTTCCAAAGGAAGTTCCATCTGAGAATAAGACCTACATTGCAAAATGGAAAGCACTGGAAGGCATTACTTATACCGTGAAATACTACGTGCAGAATACGGATAACAGCGGATACAGCTTAAGTGAGACTGCAGCTCTGACCGGACAGATGGGAGAGGAAGTCACAGCAAAAGCAGCAGATTTTGACGAGAAAGTCTATCACTTAAAAGGTGAACTGCCGAAGGGAACGATCAAGGCAGATGGCAGTCTTGTACTGAAAGTGTACTATGATCTGAATGAGTACAAACTGACCTTCGATGCAAAAGGCGGAGAATCAGACCAGACAGAAGTGACGGCAAGATATGGTGACAAGATTGCATCACCGATGCCGACAAGAAAAGGCTATGTATTTGAAGGATGGTACACAGACGAGGCATGTGAGAACGCATTTGGCCAGACGATGCCGGCAAAAGATATGACGGTCTATGCAAAATGGGAGAAGCAGAAAGTCAACTATACAGTCCGGCATCTAATGGAAAAATTACCAGATGCAGAAAAAGAAAATCCGGGTGGAGATAAAGAAGAGTATCCGGACTTAGATAAACCGGTTGAGGAAGAAAATTCATATATCTTATATGAAGAGGAAGTCTTTGCGGCATATCCGGAAGATAAAGTGACGCCGGACGTGAAGCGTTACGAAGGCTTTACTTCACCGGAAACACAGACCGTGGCAGTGGACGGAAACGGCAACACAGTTATTGAATACAAGTATGCGAGAAATATCCATAAGCTGAAGCTGGTAGACCGCGGGGTCGATGAAAATAATATGGAAGGATTCGGAATGCCATTTGGTGCGGCAATTACAGAAGTAGCGATCCGGAGTGGATATCGCTTTGAAGGCTGGTATACAGATAAAGATTTCAACAATCGATTCGATGGAACCATGCCGGACAAAGATCTGACGCTCTATGCAAAACAGACACCGGTGATGAGCAGCTATACCGTCTATCATTATAAAGAATCTGTAGATGGTTCTTGCTTTGACCTGATGGACGAAGAAGTATTAAGCGGCCTGACAGAATCAGAAGTGACTCCGCAGCCAAAACAGTATGAGGGATTTACTTCACCAGAGGCCAAAACAGGACAGGTAAATGGCTGGGGCGGACCGGATATCTGGTATCACTATAAGCGGAACAGCTACAATCTGACTTATGTCCTGAACAATGGAGAAGATAACAAGACTTCAAAAGTCCGCTATGAGGCAGATATTACAAATACTCCGTCGCGGACAGGCTATGCATTTGCAGGCTGGTACACGGACGAAGCACTGACACAGCCGTATGTACAGACGACCATGCCGGCACATAACCTGACACTCTATGCAAAATGGGAAGCCGGAATGAAGACTTATCAGGTGAGACATTATCAACAGTCCATTGGCAATTCAGAGCAGTATGATCTGGCAGAGACAGAAACTGTCACAGCTAAAACAGGAGAACATCTTACGCTGGCAGTAAAAGCGTATGAAGGATTTACAGCACCAAAGCCGGTTAGCTATGATGTGGTAGACGATGGAGAGGTTACGTATGTAGATTACAAATATACGCGTGACCGCCATCAGGTAACGATCCATTACAATAATGGTAATGACGGCGAGACAAAAGAACTTGCATATGGCGAGAAATGGGAGGAAAAACCATATCGTGCTGGTTATGCATTTGCAGGCTGGTATACAGACGCAGAGTTTAAAAAAGCATTTGACGGAGTGGTTCCGGCACGTGACATCACACTTTATGCAAAATGGGATGTGCAGAGTGTAAACTACACGGTTAAGCATTGTCTGCAAAATGCCAATGATGACGGATATTCACTGGGAGCACAGGAGAACTTTAACGCCGATACGGATACGGTTGTCACACCGGAAGTAAAGAACTTTGATGGATTTACAGCACCGGAGAAACAGCAGGTGACAGTCGAAGGTGATGGAAGAACAACAGTCATTTACCGTTACACAAGAAATGTGCATACGCTGACGCTTAAGAACTACGATGGTAAGACAGATAAGACGGTAGAAGCAAGATATGAAATGTCCATACCGAAGCCGACAAGAGCCGGTTATGCATTTGCAGGCTGGTATACAGATGCAAAATGTACGAAAGAGTACAAAGCGAATATGCCGGATCAGAATCTGACACTCTATGCAAAATGGGAAGCAAACATTGTCAACTATGTAGTAGAACATTATCAGCAAAATGTACAAGGTGATGGTTATACGCTGAAAGAAAGCAGTCATGCACGGGCGGCTGTGGATAGCGAAGTGACACCAGAAGTCATGAAATATAAAGGCTTCGAGGAACCAAAGACAGAGAAAGTTACCATTTCCGGAGACGGACAGACGACAGTGAAGTACTACTATAAGAGAAAGGTACATACAGTCACATTTGACGCAAATTCCGGAACATTCGCTGCAGAAAAGGGCGAGGACGACAGTAAGATTGTCGTGACCGGACGCTATGGTGCGAATATCACAGTGCCGAAAGCGCCGGCAAGAACCGGATACCAGTTCCTTGGCTGGGACGAAGACGTTGAAATGACGATACCGGATAAAGACCTTACCTATAAGGCACAGTGGCTGAAGATGGAATACACACTTCAGTTCAAGACAGGCGGAGGAACAACGATTGAGCCAATCAAAGGGAATTATGGTGACAAGATAAATACACCAGAAAATCCGACAAGAAAAGGATACATTTTCAAAAACTGGAGTAAGAATGGCAAGAAAGTCGATAACCTTCCGACGACTATGCCGGCAGAAAGTCATATTTACACAGCAATATGGGAGCGGGAGACATACCAGATTACTTATGACTTAAATGGCGGAAGCATGAAGTCCGGGGAGAAGAATCCGACGACTTACAACGTGGACACCACCGTATTTAAACTGAAAAATCCAGTCCGCGCCGGATATACATTTACAGGCTGGAGTGGAACCGAAATTACAGGAGTAAGTGACAATGTGTCTGTAAAACAGGGCTCTATAGAAAAACGGGAGTATAAGGCGAACTGGAGAGAGAATACATATCAGATTACATTTATCTTAAGCGGTACGGAGGCAAAAGGTTCCATGGCAGCCAAGACGGTCAATTACACGGAAAATGTAACACTTCCAAAATGCGGATTTACATGCAAAGGCCACTCCTTTAAGAGATGGTACACCGTGGATAAGAAGGGCAAGAAGACTTATTACTCTGACCGACAGAAGGTGTCGAAGCTGACCGATGTGAATGGAGGCGTTGTGACACTCTATCCGGAATGGGAGGCAAATGTGTACAATGTTACATTTGACTATGGTGACGGAAGAGCGAAGACAGTTAGAAAGACCAAATACGGTGATAAGTACCAGTTCCCGTCAGATCCGACTCGTTACGGCTGGGAGTTCAAAGGCTGGAAAAAAGAAGGAGCCAACACAGCATTTGACATGAGTACGAAAGAGCTGCAGCTTCAGGACGCAAAAAATATTACCTTATACGCAAGCTGGAAAGCGAACCAAAAATATTCTTACAGACCATCAAATTCCGGCAATACATATCGTGTGACAGATAAACATGAGTATACCAGATTTACTTATTATGTAGACGGTAATCAGACTTCTGTAAAGACAACCGGAGACAGTGGACTGGATCCGGCAAGATATCATTTGAATATGAAGAATATTTCCTATAATGCAGTACATCAGAATTATTCAAAGATGAGGATTAGGATTAGTTACAAGATTAAAATGGTAAAAGATGGTTATTCAGATCTGAGAATTTCCTACCATACGAAATCCGATAATAAGGATCACACAGAGTGGAAGAAAAATACGGAGGATCTGAAGAAGAAAAACGGTAAAACGATTACCTGTGAATATACACTTACGACCGGAAGCAAGATTGATGTGGACAGTCTGACGCTGGAATTTGATGCACATGGAGTAGGACCGGATCGATATGATCTCAGCAATCTGAATGTAGATATTACATTTGAGTAGGAGGAGACAGATGAAAGAACATACAGGAAAAAATAAAATATTTATTGTCATTATCATCTGTCTGTGTGCGGTCATCATTGCGGGATTGATTTATTTCATGAAATTAAAAGGAGGTTCAGATTCGGCATTTAAGCCGGATCTGGATCCAAATGCGAAGACCCAGACGGCAGACGATACCGGGGAAAAGCCGACAGGAATCCGGATACCTGGCTATCCGACCATTACGATCGAGGCAGACAAAAAAGACGTGCAGATGAACTTGATGAATCCGGAAGGAAACCCATGTTACTTTACATTTGAAATCGTGCTTAACGACACAGATGAGACGATTTACACATCGAAGATGGTGGAACCGGGGAAGGCGATTACAGAGGTGACATTAGAGAAGGCACTTGCAGCGGGAGAATATCCGGCGACCATCAAGATTACGACCGCATCACTCACCGATGGTTCCGCCATGAACGGGGCAAATGTAGAGACGACAATCATTGCACAGTAACGGGAGGGAGAACGATGAAAAAGAGAAGTATAAGAACAGGAATTCTTTTCGCACTACTGACTCCAGTGCTGTTAATATGTGCAGAAAATCCAATCTATGCAGCCACCACCCAGACGGCGGGAAGTGCGACAGTCAGTTATCATGTGGACCCGGCTTACCAGGTGACGATTCCGGTAGATACAAGCATGCAGTTTAATGAGACAGAAACCTCTTACGGGAATATTGTAGTAGAGCAGGCGCAGATTGAGGATGGAAAATGTATCCAGGTGTCATTGCTATCTGATCTTAACTTAAAGAATTCCAACAATTCAAAGGCAGTGATTCCTTATCAGATTTTGGCGCAGGATGAGGCGGGAAGCCGGCCATTTACATCAGCGCAGTATACAAAAGCCGGGGAAGAGACACCTCTTACTATCGCGATTAAAAAAGAAGACTGGAAGAAGGCGGCGGCCGGAGAGTACGCAGATACGGTGACATTTACTATATCATACGTGGACAAAAGTGAGTAAGGGGGCGTGCATATGAGGAAAAAGACAGAAAATATGGATATCATTGTGGATAAAAAGACTGTCCGCGTTACAACGGCAGTGTTTGTGACAGTGATGACTATGCTGGCTGCAATCGCAGCAATGTTTTTTACGACCATGTCCGTTCTGGCAGCAGATGCAGGAAACTCATCGAATTCCCAGAGCACCATCAGTACAACCGTGCCGGACTCCCATAATATCCGTGTGGAAAAAAGTCACGCAGATGTAGTGATAGAAGGGGAAGAAGATCAGATAGAAGGCAACATAGATAACTTTGTTGTGGATCGTTTTGCCGAGCCGAAGATACGGATCACACCGGAAGAAGGATGGAAGGTTTCAAGGATTCTTCTGAACGGGGAAGACGTTACAGAACAGTTCCAGGACGGATATCTGACACTGGAAGAAGTCTGCGAGGATACGACACTGGTCATTGAGACAGCAGAAGATACCAGCGGCGGCGAAAGCAAAGACCCGGATAAGGATAAAGATCCGGGAAAAAATCCCGATAAGGATAAAGATCCGAATAAAGGAACACCGGGCACTGGAAAGAGACATGAATCAGAAAAAAAGACACCGTTAAATAAGCTGAAAAACCAGATAGCAGCAGTCACAGGAGACGAAGCAAGACCAATGCTTTATGCACTGGCAGCAATTGCAGCAGCAGTGATCAGTGTGACGGTTATAAGAAGAAAAAATAAATAACAAAAGGGCGTATCGATATCTGGGAGGCATCGACAATGAGACAGATGTATCCGGACAGATCTCCCTCATAGAAAAAGCAGAACAGCAGGGTGCGGATGGAATTCTTCTGGCACCTGCAAACTCGAATACCCTGGTGAAAAGCTGCCAGAAGATCAAGAAGCAGAATATTGCTCTGGTACTGATTGACTCCTCTATTAACAGTGATGCCTACGATACCTGCTACATGACCGGAAATATGGAAGCAGGCCAGATAGCAACCAGGGAAATGCTGGCCATGCTGTCAGAGCAGGGAAACACAGACCAGGATTCCCTGGAGGTAGGAATCCTTCTGTCTTCAGACGCTTCCCAGGCTATGGTCAACCGTGTCTCAGGCTTCCTGGAATACTGGGCAAAATATGCGCCTGAGAAATGGACCATCAACCAGGACATCCGTCTGAATGGAGGGGATGTGGAGAATGCCCAGGCAGATGTGGCAGCGCTTCTTACTAATAACAAAAAGATGAAGGGGCTGTATGGCTGTAATAACACTTCGATAAAGGGGATTGCAGCAGTTCTGATGAAAAGAAACCGACAAGATATTGTGATGGCAGGCTTTGACCTGGCATATAAGGGAATGCTTTCCCTGGACCGGCAGATCCGGGGAGAAACTAAAGGCAGACTCCGAAAATTTTGTCACATGCATCACTAATTCCAGTGCAGTGAACTTTGAGGGAAGCTGGAACAATCTGTTGCTCCAACAGAAATATTATCGGTATAATGATGGATATTCTTACAGTCAGTGGATCAGAGATATGCGCTCCGGCAAAACAGACGGCAGGTTCTCAGTCGCCATCCACGGCGTTGAATCTACCATCTCCTACAAGAGCATCACCAGCATGCCGGGCTGGTACGTGATCGTAGAGCTTGCAAACCAGGACATCTCAGACATCACCCAGCAGTTCTCACTGCTTGGAGGAATCTTCGGCAGCATTTTGGTAGGCATTACCCTAATCTATATGCTGTTCATCCTGCTGTTGGAGAAAAAGGACAAAAAGCGCTACATGAGTCTGTCTGCCTCAGATCCCCTCACAGAACTTCTGAACCGCCGCGCTCTTCAGAACGCAGTGGAAGAGGATCTGAAGGAAAAAAGAACCGGTTACTTTATATTCATAGATATCGATGATTTTAAAATATACAATGACACCTATGGTCACGGCAATGGAGATCTCTGCCTAAAGCACTGCGCCCGCATTATGAAGAAATGCTTCCCGGAAGACAGCATCCTGGGGCGTTACGGGGGAGATGAATTCGTAGTCTGCCTGAGAGGTGTCACCCGGAACGAAGCTTATACCTATATGCAGGAATTCCAGAGCTGGCTCACTCCTCTGACTCTGAACACAGGAGAAGAAGCAGAGCTTTCTGTCAGCGCCGGCGGTGCTGCATATCCGGATCAGGGGGAAGACTTTGTATCTCTGTGCCGAAAGGCAGACGCAGCACTGTATGAGGTGAAACGGAACGGTAAGGGAGATTTCAGGATGAAAGACTGATATGAGCCAGATAACAGACTGGCTTACGGTAATCGAACATAATTATTTCATTCTATGGCACCGGAAATCTGCAGGCACTTCTTGGGGTGTCTATGATCAGTTTGCTTCCTATATTATTACAGATTGGAATACATGCAACGCTTGGATGGAACACAAAGGAAGTTGATGAAAAAGTCAGAGATTCCGTGAGAGACGGCAAGAACCGGAAAGTAAAAATGATGCTTCGTTATAAGTGGATTTACACAAAGCCTGAAAAAAGGTATTCACAAAACGAATATAGTGTATGACGGAAGAGGTGTTGGCAAGTATGCAACACCTCTTTGTAACTATTCTTTACTAAATTCACTTTTTCAAAATGTCTGGAATCTTTCTAGAAATCTTTTGGTTCTTTCATTTTGAGGATTTGAAAAAATCTTCTCTGGAGTTCCTTCCTCTATAATTCTGCCGTCATCCATAAATATGATCCTGTCAGCAATTTCCTTTGCGAAGCTCATTTCATGCGTAACAATAATCATCGTACGCTTATGTTCATTCGCCAGATTTTTCAATATGTCCAAGATTCCAAGTACAAGCTCTGGATCCAAAGAAGATGTCGGTTCATCCAGTAAAATTAATTTTGGATTTACTGCCATTGCCCGTGCAATTCCTACTCGCTGCTGTTGTCCTCCTGATAATCTCGACGGATATTCATTAACTTTATCCAACAAGCCTACCTGATCCAGATATTGCAAAGCCTTTTCTTTTGCTATTTCTTTTTCGATTTTCTGGACAGACGTCATTGGCAACATAACATTTTCAATTACTGTCTTATTTTTAAATATATTGTAATTCTGAAATACCATCGAAGTTTTTAATCTTAGCTGTTTAATTTCTTTTTCTGTACATTTTTCAGCATCTACTTTTACATTATCAATTTCAATAATCCCCTTCTCTGGTCGTTCAATATAATTAATGCACCTTAAAAAAGTTGACTTTCCCATTCCAGACGGTCCGATTATTACAATAACTTCTCCCGTATCAGCCTGAAAATCAATTCCTTTCAGAACAGCCAATTCTCCAAAGCTTTTATGCAAATTTGTTACTTTAATCATTCCAGTTCTCCATTTTTCAATTGTTCATATACACTTGGACGTACATAAGGTTTGCCCAATTTCCCATAATGCACATTTTTATCGACAGCAACTCCCAATTCCATAGGATCATCGAGTCTTTCACTGATCTGATCTTTCTGAGTCGGATAATCAATATAATTCATAGTTTGTATAATACCTTCCGTCAACGGCTCAAATTGTTGAATTGGAAGACCAACTCCCATTTCATCGTCTTTCCAAGCGCACATCTTTCTCGTACCTGCACATAAAACAGAAAAATTCATATCATTTTTTTCAAATGGACCAGCTGTCAGATCTGCACACACACCTTGATTGCCAGCCATATATAAATTCTTAGGAATTCCCCATTTATATGTATAACCTTGAACAACACGCATTAATTGATATGCATTGACCATAAATATAGCAACATCTGCATCTTCTAATTGCTCTAATGGACCAAGTTGAACTCCATATATTTTTTGTTTTATCCTTGAAATATCTTTTGTTACATCTTTCGCAACTGCCCGGCTTTCATAAAGATTTAAGCTGTAATATCTCTGTCCGGATTCTACGCACTCCATTTCCTCATCGAGCCCCAACGCTTCCAATGCACATCTACAGCCAAAATTTTCTGATTTTGCTTTAAAGCAATTATTCTCCATCGCATGTTTTACCATCATACAATAACTCGTTTTTGTACCATATTCCTCCACAGCCAACTTATCATACTCTTGTTTAAAGTAGAGAAATCGTACACCTATAATCTTTCTCCGAAGTCCCAATGCTTTTGTCATTCTATTTACATCTCTGTTTTTCATACCGTCTTTCTCCTATAAATATTTGCAAATCTTTGATTCCATATAACGCAACAGCCGATCTATCACAACTAAAACTACCCAGTATACAACTCCCACAGATATATACGCCTCGAAGAAGTTTAAAGATGAAGCTGCTAAAATTTTGGCCTGTGCAAGTATATCTACAACCCCTATCGTAAATCCTATCGCAGTATTTTTTATCATGGAAATAAATGAATTCCCCAATGACGGAAATGCTGCTACAAACGCCTGTGGCAAAATCACTTCTTTGTAGGCATTTACAGGACTTAATCCAATAGACAATGCTGCTTCGCGCTGTCCTTTATCCACAGCCAGTAATCCTCCTCGGATAACCTCTGAAATAAATGCCGCCGAATTCATCGCTATGGTAATGACCAAAACAGTTCCCCCGGTCAGATTTCTCATAACAGGAAATATTTGTGGCAGTCCAAAATAGAAAATAAACAATTGAGTAATATATGGAGTTGATCTGAAGTAAGAAATATATAGTCCCGCCAATGTTCTTAATATTTTAAATCTGGAGGTAAAACAAATTTCCAAAAAAAGTCCCAATACAAAAGCTATTGCAAACGCGACACATCCTAAACATAATGTATACGGTATTTTTAACATCAGTTTCGGAAATGTTGAAACAAAAAATTGTGTATCAAAATCCATTTCTATCTCCTTTGCCAAGAAAAGGCAGTCTTCATGACTGCCTTTTCTAAATTCATTATCTATTCAGTAATCTCCTCTTTTGAAATGTCTCTACCGAAATATTTCTTTGATAACTCTGACATTGTTCCGTCATCCTGCATTTCTTCAATTGCTTTATTCACTGCCTTTATCATATCTGGATCAACATCTTTTGCAAATGGAAATGCATTTTTGTCAATTAGAATTGGATCGCCAATTAATTTGAAATCATACTCACCTTTTTCATTAATCTGATCAAATGATAATACTGTAATCGGGAATGCATCATAATGTCCAACTTTTAACTCATCATAAATATTTCCCTCTGTTGTAACAAGCTCCATTTTCTTATCATCTGGAAAAGTATCATTTATTTTGTTCAATGCATCTTCAAGAACTGTTCCAAACTCAATACATATCTTTCTTCCCTGCATATCTTCAATAGAAGTTGCCGGATCATCACCTCTAACTGCTAATTTGATTGCATTATATCCATAAACATCACTAAATGTATATTTCTTTTCTCTTTCCTCTGTTACAGAAACCTGACCGGCAATTGTATCATATTTTCCAGAATCTAGTCCTTCAAACATTGCTGAATAATCGCCCACAACTTTAAATTTGATCTCATAACCAGATCTTTTTCCGATTTCTTCCATAACATCATGTTCAAAACCAGTTAATTTTCCATTATCATCCGTATAAATGATTGGATAAAATGAACCATTGGCAGCAACTGTTATCACTTTATCTTTTTTATCTGTAGATGAGTCGGCCTCCTTATCTGCTTTTTTTGTTCCACACGCTGTAACCATCCCCACACACATTGCAGCGCATAGTAAAATACTAATAAATTTTTTCTTCATAACACCTTTCCTCCTGTGTAATCATTATAAAAATAATAACATTTACCGCTTTTCCTTGTCCAATTGATATGTTTTATATCTGCAGTTATTTATTCTCTTTATCTATATTCAATTAATAAGTAGCGAAAAAATAAAAAGCGTTGTGCTATAATTTTATTAAAAAAAGTACAGAGGAGTGAATATCCATCCTGGATTATCCAAAAACCAGATGAAGAATGCGATTTTAATTGCGAACGAATATCTCAATATGATTCCGGAAGCAGAGACACCGGCACATACAGAAATGTATGAAGGATATTATCATGTCCTTGATTTTAAGGGTGAAGTAGAACTGACTACCATGCGTTTTTATATTCGTGATTTTGACAGAGATAGATTTGAAAATCGAAAAGAGCAAATGCATCGAATTGAAGAATTTTTGAATTACAAATATGGAGAAGGTACTGTTTCTGTAAAAACAGAAGACACCTATTACAACATGGCAGAACAGATTTTACCTAACTTCGAAATTGTAGAAGCAATAAAAGAAGGAATGGAAAAAGCAGGTTTTGCACCTTATACAAAACCAATGCGAGGAGGGACAGATGGTTCCGTTCTGTCACAGAAGGGAATACCGACGCCGAATATATGTGATGGAATTTACAGATGATGAATAACAGCAGCAGGCAGTATTGTAACGGAAGACATTAAGGAGGATCATTATGAGTGAGAAAACAGAGATTACTTTCATGCAAACAAGATTAATCCGGCTTGCTTCAGAAGAGTGGAATTTACCTGTTGAACAGATTATCCACTTGTTTAAAGAAGCCGATGTTCTTGGATATATAGAAAAATGTTATGGGATTTTTCATTGTGAAGGCGATGAAGCTGTGCTTGAAGATATTACTGAATTTTTGCAAGGAAAGGGGATAGAGATTAGTGCTTGAGTTAAAAGATGGATTTGTTCTCTATCATGGAAGTTATTGTGAAGTAAAAGAGCCAGATCTTGCCAATCTCGTATTCTCATCCAATCAGATCTCCCTGCTGTGGATTATTCTCTGCAAACCATTGATAAGAAACATCACTCTGCTCCTGCCAGCTGTCCAACGCAGTTTCAGGCTGTCTTGCTCATATGTCCACATATTATCAGGCATGACCTTTTCCCAATTAGCCGGTACATATTCTGGAAATGTAAACCCCGCGTATTTTGCAACAGAAAAAAAGATAAACAGTATATAACAGTTGACAACAGTACTATACTGTTATATACTGTTTACAACAGGAGGAAACATATGAAGATTATAATCAATAATTCGTCGATGGTACCAATCTATGAACAAATTATGGAGCAGATCAAAGCACAGATTATCTCCGGAGAATTAAAAGAAAATGATATATTGCCGTCCGTGAGAACGATGGCAAAGGAACTGAAGATCAGTGCACTTACAGTGAAGAAAGCATATGATAATTTGGAAGCGGAAGGCATGACAGTCACGGTTCATGGGAAGGGAACTTATGTTGCGGCATCCAATACACAGCTGATGGAAGAAGAACGCAGAAAAGAAGTTGAGACAGATCTGGAAGCAGCGATCCAGAAGGGAAGGCGCTGCGGAATGAAAGAGGAAGAGATTCGTTCATTATTTGAACTCATCATGGAGGATGAATACTTATGTTAGAAATCAAAGGGGTTAAGAAAAGCTACGGCGAATTTCAGTTAGACTGTTCATTAAATGTAGAAAAAGGAAGAATTACTGGTCTGGTCGGAGAGAACGGAGCCGGTAAGAGTACCTTATTCAAAGCAATGCTCGGACTTATTTCTTATGATGGCGGCGAGATAAAGATCATGGGAAAAACACCGGAACAGTTAGGTGAAAAAGAGAAAGAAGAGTTGGGAGTTGTTCTGGCAGAAGCCGGATTCAGCGGTTATTTGAAAGGGAAAGATGTTGAGGCAGTTCTGGCAAGATTGTATCCAGGATTTGAAGCAGAAAAATTCCATCTGATGTGTGACAGATATCAGATTCCGTTGAATAAATTTATAAAAGAGTATTCAACAGGTACGAAAGCAAAATTGAATCTGATCATTGCATTGACACACCAGGCAAAATTTCTAATGATGGACGAGCCGACAGCAGGACTTGATGTCGGAGCAAGGGAAGCGATGCTGGACATTTTAAGAGAATATATGGAAGAAGAGCCGGAGAGAAGCATCCTGATCAGTTCACATATTTCTTCGGATCTGGAGCATCTGTGTGATGACATCTATGTGATTCATAAAGGAAAGATTGTACTTCATGAAGAGATGGATACGATTCTTGAAAAATATGCGGTGTTGAAAGTCAGTGAGGCGCAATATCAGGCAGTGGATAAAAGTTACATTTTGAAAGAGAAAAAAGAGAACTTTGGAATTTCCTGCCTGACGAACGAGAAGCAGTATTATATAGAAAATTATCCGGAGATCGTAGTGGAGAGCGGCTCACTTGATCAGGTGATTCTTATGTTGACAGGAGGCGAGAGATAATGAAAGGAATCAGAGGACTGCTGGAAAAGGATTTTCGGTTGTTTTTCCGGCAAGGCAGCAATCTTTTTCTGATGTTGGCGTTTATGGCATTATTCTTTATACTAACGGGAAAAACAGGAGCTACCTTCATTGCAATGTATATTCCATCCGTTATGGCAGTATATTCAGGGAATACGATCAGTTATGATGAAAATGAACATGGCTACACGTATTTATTTTCTTTACCCGTAAACAAAAAAATATATGTCAGAGAAAAATACATGTTTTCCTTTATTATGACAGTGTTTGGATGGGGGATTGGAGTAATCTGTGCAGGAATTGCTGTATTCATAAAGCCGGGAGAAGTTTTTGATTTGGAAATGTTGGCAATGGAGCTGATCACAATTTTTGTGTTTCAGGCGATTGCGGGGATTGTGATTGCAATTCGGTTAAGGTTTGTAGGAGAGAAAGGACGATTTGCACTGCCAATTGCAGTTTTGATTGTTTTTGCAAGTTGTTATATAATTGGATTTTTTGTGAGGGCCAACTCGGGATTAAAAGAAAGTATTTCGTATATGATAGGAGAAACAGGCGATTTTGGAATCGCGATTGCACTGATTGTATTAAGTCTGATTGTATGGTTTGCTTCGTATAAGTACAGTATGAGAGTTATGAAAAAGAAAGAGTTTTAACAATTATAAGAACTCAGACACAAAGCATTCTGATATTCCCAGAGGGTTCGCACAATTATGATTTAAACAGATTGATTAAACCACTCTATGACGGTCCGGTGAATCTGGCATTAAAGACCGGAAAAAAGATTGTTCCGGTTGCCCTGGTGTTTGACTTTTTGAAAAAGAGGTAATATAATTACAAGAAACGAGTAGCAAGTAAGCGTAAATCCAGTTTACCGGCTACTCGTTTTTTGTTTTGCAAAAAGTAAATATCGCCAAGAAAAAGTGTGTAGCGTGTCAGCGTAAGTCCAGCTTATATGACAGGTACGCACTTTTTTTGTGACAAAAAGAAAGGAGTTTAAACGAAATGGCGGAAAGCAACAAGATGAAGGAGATGCCGGTGAATAAGTTGATGGTCCAGATGGGAATTCCGATGATCTTATCTATGGCATTGCAGGCAGTCTATAACATAGTAGACAGTGCGTTTGTGGGAAATATGAGAGTAGGCAGTGAAGCAGCACTAAATGCTTTGACACTGGTATTTCCGGTGCAGATGCTTATGGTGGCAGTGGGGATTGGAACCGGTGTAGGAACCAATGCACTTCTTGCAAGGACACTTGGACAGGGAAACAGTAAAAAAGCTGCAAAGGTAGCAGGAAACAGTCTGTTTCTGGGAGTGCTCATTTATGTGGTCTGCTTATTGTTTGGTATCTTTGGGGTGAAAGCATATATTTCATCGCAGACAGTAGATGCAGAAGTATTGGAGATGGGAGTCAGCTATCTGAGGATATGCTGCGTAATCTCTTTTGGTATTATTTTCTTTTCTTTATTTGAAAAGTTATTGCAGGCAACAGGACGTTCTCTTTATTCCACGATTGGACAGGTGGTTGGCGCAGTTGTAAATATCATTCTTGATCCGATCATGATCTACGGTATTGGACCCTGCCCGGAAATGGGAGTGAAAGGAGCGGCTTATGCAACTGTAATTGGCCAGGTAGCATCCGCGGTATTACTGCTCATTTTTCATATCAAATTCAATAAGGAATTCGAGCATGGGGCGAAATACATGAAGCCGGATGGCGGAATTATCAAGGAGATCTATACAATCGGACTTCCGGCAATCATTGCACAGGCACTGATGTCCATTATGGTTTATGTAATGAATCTGATTCTGAAATTCAATCCGTCAGCACAGACAGCTTATGGATTATTTTATAAAGTTCAGCAGTTTGTACTGTTTCTTGCTTTTGGTCTGCGAGATGCGATCACTCCGATCATTGCATTTGCTTATGGAATGAGAAGCAAAAAGAGAATTCAGGATGGAATCAAATATGGTCTGATCTATACGGTTATATTAATGATTCTGGGAATTGTAATTACAGAGATTTTTCCAGGGGGATTTGCAACGCTGTTTAATGCAGGGGCGTCCAGAGAATATTTTATCGGAGCAATGAGGATAATCTCAGTAAGCTTCTTGTTTGCCGGAATCAATATTGCTTATCAGGGCATTTATCAGGCATTGAATGGTGGCGTGGAATCACTGGTTATTTCGCTTCTGAGACAGTTTATTATTATTCTGCCGCTGGCTGGAATTTTTTCCGTGTTTGTCAGAAATGGTGAGATGACAGTTTCGCTGATCTGGTGGGCATTTCCAATTACTGAAATTATTTCATGCTTTGTAGGATATGTGTTCTTGAAGAGAATCAGTAAAAATAAAGTTGATGTTTTGAATTAAGGAGGAATCAGAGATGGAAAAAAGAATCATTACAATCAGCAGAGAATTTGGAAGTGGCGGACGTTTTATCGGAGAAGAAACAGCGAAGAAACTTGGGATTACTTATTATGATAAAAATATCATTAATGAGATTGCAGAGAAGTCTGGTTTATCTCCGGAATATGTCCAGGAAAGTGCAGAATTATCTCCGAAGAAAGGATTATTTGCATATGCATTTGCCGGACGTGATATCACAGGAAAATCCATAGAAGACATGGTGTATGAGGCGCAGAGAAAGGTTATTTTAGAACTGGCTGATAGGGAATCTTGTGTAATTATCGGAAGAAATGCAGATTATATCCTGAAGGATCGGGATGATGTATTGAACGTATTTATCCATGGGGATATGCCGGAAAAAATACAGCGTATTATGGACTTATATAATGTAGGAGAGAAGGAAGCTGTCAAAATGATGGCAGATACGGATAAAAGGCGTATGACGAATTATAATTTTTACACCGATCAGAAATGGGGAAAGGCCAGTAATTATACGTTGTGTCTGAACAGCTCGCAGCTTGGATATAACAGATGTGAGAAGATTATTATGGAGTGTAGTTGTAATCCTTGATGAGGCAACTGCTTACACAGATCCGGAAAACGAGGCGATCCTGCAGAATTCTATCGTAAAACTGGGAGCAGGGACTGGTTAATTTAATACACAAAAGTGTTGACAGAAAGAGATGGATATAGTATTATCGAACTATAAAGTAACCGGTTACGTAACCGGTTATACACGAAGGGTTAATAGAGGAATGGAGGAAGAAGTGCATGAAACTTATCTACAGGATATGAACAGCAAATATGTTTATCCAATTATCTTTCAATTAAACAAAAATACTTTGATCAATATCAGAAGTCAGTGAGTGAAGAAAAATAACGATACGAACAACAGGAGAATTTGCATGAGTGAGATGTTAGAAAAGGCTAGAAAATATGAAGATGAACAGGGAAAGAAGATAAAAGCAGAAGACAGACCGGCTTTTCATGTAAGCCCATATATCGGATGGATGAATGATCCGAATGGTTTTTCATACTATCAGGGAGAGTACCATCTTTTTTATCAGTATTATCCATATGATACACACTGGGACAGTATGCATTGGGGGCATGTGGTAAGTAAAGATTTATTACATTGGAAATATCTTCCAGCAGCTCTTGCACCAGATGAAGAATACGATAAGGGTGGATGTTTTTCGGGAAGTGCAATAGAGTTGGATGACGGTAGACAATTGCTTATGTATACAGCCGTAGATCATGAAACATTAGAAGATGGAAGTAAAAGAGATATACAGACACAGGCGGTAGCTGTCGGAGACGGAAGAGATTATGTGAAATATGAGAAGAATCCGGTTTTAACAGAAAAGGATCTTCCGGAAGGTGCAAGTAAAGTAGATTTCCGTGATCCAAAAATCTGGAAAGGAAAAGATGGAAACTTCTATTGTGTGATCGGAAGCAGACCGGCAGATGGAAGCGGACAGATTCTTCTTTACAGAAGTGAGAATGGATTTGACTGGGAATTTGTCAGCATCCTTGCAGAAAATAAGAAACGTTTTGGAAAAATGTGGGAATGTCCGGATTTCTTTGAACTGGATGGAAAACACGTTATTCTGACAAGTCCGCAGGATATGCTGCCGGAAGGCTTGGAATATCATAACGGAAACGGCACTTTATGTATCATAGGAGAAATGGACAAGGATACATATACCTTAAGAGAGCAGTTTACGCAGTCTGTGGATTATGGAATTGATTTTTATGCAATGCAGACGGTGAAAGCACCGGACGGCCGCAGAATTATGATTGGCTGGATGCAGAACTGGGACACACTGGCTCATCGTGATAATGATTCGAAGTGGTTTGCACAAATGAGTCTGCCGAGAGAATTATCTGTGAAAAACGGGAGACTTTATCAAACGCCGATTAAAGAACTTGATGCAATTCGTAAAAACAGAGTTGAGTACAACAATGTAGTAATAAATAATGATACGATCTCATTAGATAAAATCGAAGGACGAACGATAGATATGGAGCTTGTGATACGTCCGGAAGATAAAGAAAATGGCTATAAGAAATTCGCATTACGTTTTGCACAGAATGAGAGGTTTCATACAGAATTGTGCTTCCGCCCGGATGAGTCTGTCCTGAAAATTGACAGAAAATTTTCAGGAAGCGAACGAGCATTGGTTCATCAGAGAAGATGTCTGGTAAATGGAGATGCCGATGAATTAAAGCTTCGTGTGGTTTTGGATAGATTTAGCGTAGAAATATTTATCAATGATGGCGAGCAGGTTATGTCGGCTGTCATATTTACAGAACAAGAGGCAAAAGGAATTTCATTCTTTGCTGAAGGCGCAGCTAAAATAGATATAGTGAAATATGATTTGGTTTAGGAAATGCATGATAAAACTTGCATAGAATTTGAAGACGCATGGATAATGATAGGGGGGATTCCTAAAACGGGAATCTCCTTTGCAGTATAGGAGCATAGAGTATTGATGATAGAGGAAAGAAGAAAAAAATATGAGAAGGAACTGCATGAAAAATATCTGCAGTTATATCACAATGAACAATGTTATAAAGAACTAATGCAGATGCTGGAAGAAGCTTATCAGAACAGACCAGCGGAGCTTAGGCGATTAGATGACAGAAGAGAGAAAGAACCAAACTGGTATCGTAACAGAACCATGCTTGGAATGACGATGTATCCGAAGTTGTTTGCGGGTGGATTAAAAGGTGTGATAGAACACTTGGATTATCTGTCAGAGCAGAAGATTACCTATCTTCATTTAATGCCGCTTCTGAAGATGCCGCATCCATATAATGACGGTGGCTATGCGGTAGAGGATTTTAGACAGGTAGATCCTGAAATTGGAACAAATGAAGAGTTGGAAAAGCTGACAAAAGAGCTGAGAAAGCGTGGCATCAGCTTATGTCTGGATGTAGTTATGAATCATACGGCAGATACACATGAGTGGGCGATACGAGCCAAGAGAGGCGAACAGGAATATATGGATCGCTATCAGTGCTATGAGACGCGAGAAATTCCGGATCAATTTGAAAAGACAATGCCGCAGGTGTTTCCGGAAACTGCTCCGGGAAATTTCACATGGTGTGAAGAGATGCACAGACATGTACTGACAACATTCTATCCTTATCAATGGGATTTGAATTATCATAATCCGAAAGTATTTAATGAAATGATTGGGAATATCCTGTATCTGGCAAATCTCGGAGTAGAAGTCTTTCGTATTGATGCAGTTCCTTATATCTGGAAAGAATTAGGAACAAATTGTAGAAATCTTCCACAAGTGCATCTTATTGTACGAATGTTACGAATGATTCTTGAGATGGTTTGTCCTGGTGTAATCCTGAAAGGCGAGGTTGTTATGGAACCAAAGGAACTTCCGGTTTACTTTGGAACAGAAAACGAACCGGAATGTCATATGTTATACGGAGTTTCCAGCATGGTAAATCTATGGGCAGCACTGGCCACAAGAGATACAAGAATGTTAAAACATCAGATGGATGTAATCCACAGTCTTCCGAAGAATTGTTATTTTGTCAATTACCTTCGCTGTCATGATGATATTGGCTGGGGCTTGGATGAAGAGCAGGAGAAGAAGCTGGAGATAGATCCGATTCAGCACAAGGAATATTTATATCATTTCTTCGAGGGAACATATCCGTACAGCTTTGCTCGTGGAGAGCTGTATAATTACGATCCGGTGACCAAAGATGCCAGAAGCTGTGGAACAACGGCAAGTCTGTGTGGAATCGAAAAAGGTGGATTTGAAGGAGATCTTGAGCAGGTGAAACAGGGAATCCAAAGAGTGCTCATGATGCATGCAGCATGTATGAGTATGGAAGGATTTATAATGCTTTCATCCGGGGACGAGATTGGTCAGGTAAATGATTATGATTATAAGAAAAACCCGGATATTGCTGCGGATAGCAGGTATCTGCACCGTAGTTTGTTCCGGTGGGACAATGCAGACAAGAGAAAAGAAGCAGGTACTGTACAGTATGAAATTTGGCATGGCCTGAAGCAGATGGAAGAAATGAGGCGTCAGGAGGATTGTTTTGGTAAGACTGCCAGTATTTCTACCTGGGACACAGGAAATTATGCGGTTTTTGCAATCAGAAGAACAGCAGGAAATGAAGAATTAATCTGTCTGGCTAATTTTTCAGAATATGGGAAGAATGCATGGCTGAATTGTCTGGAAGGTGAATATGAGGATTTATTTACAGGAGAAAAACTGGAAATGAATTCGGTATGGATGAATCCTTATCAGTACAGATGGTGCGTGAAAAAATAGGAATCTTATGAAAAAAGCAGCGTCAGATTTGTCGTAAATGTCGTAAATTTGTGGTCAAAAAATGATGAGAAATGGATATCTGATCCTGAATCTCACCTATAAATCCGGTGAGAAGATGGAGCAACTTGGCAAGTATGGTTTTCTTCGCAGAGATTATCTGAAAAACCATCGAAATTGTGTTATTTGTGTTTGTCAATATGGGAATCATACTGATTAGAATGTATCTTCGGAAGAGTATGTAAATTATTATTTCAATGACCAGATGAGGGTATAAATTGCATTCCAAGTGCAGTGAATATAATGCGCATGAACATGAAATTTTAAATATTATGAAGACAAAATTTGGTTGATTAACCAGGTAAAAGTGATATACTGAATGCATAAGAAAAGAAACCGTGTGGAATTACAGTTTTGTTTTCACACGGTTTTTTAGAAAATGAGAGTTAGATATTACTAACATAGGCACTGGCAGTTTTTTTGAAAATGAAAAAGAGGACGGATTTCTATGAGAATATTGATTTATGGTGCAGGTGTGATTGGATCCTTGTATGCGGTCTTATTTGCAGAAACTGGTTATGATACGAGTATTTATGCCAGAGGTAAAAGACTTGAGTTTTTAAAGAAAAATGGACTGCTTTATAAGAAAAACCAGAACATAAGGCGGGCAGAAGCTACGATTCTTGGAGAATTGTCAGATAATGATGCTTACGATTTTATTTTGCTAACCGTCAGAGAAAATCAGCTATATGAAGCACTTGCTGAATTAAAAAATAATAAAAGCAATATAATTGTTACAATGGTAAATTCATTGGACAGTTATAAAAAATGGGAAGATATTGTTGGAAAAGGAAGAATATTGCCTGCTTTTCCAGGAGCGGGCGGAAGTATAAATAATGATGGTATCCTTGATGCAGCACTCACTCCAAGAATGATTCAGCCGACAACATTTGCAGAAATATCAGGAAATAAATCCGAAAAGACAAAGCAGTTTTCAAAGATATTAAGGCATGCTCATATACCATATCAGAAAGTAGTGGATATGCGTATGTGGCAATTATGTCATCTTGCCATGGTGGTGCCGATTGCAGATGCATATTACGAAGCAGATTGCCCGGAAAGAGCGGGAAAAGACTGGAAGATTATGAAGAAAACAGCAAAAAAATTGAAAAGAAATTTTAGCTTTTTGCGAAAACAGGCAGGTAGGCTGTCACCTTGTAAAATGAATATTTTTCGTTTTTTACCACTGCCAATTATGACGATTATGCTTGCTGTTACATTCGAAAGTAGCTTTGGAGATAAATTTATGTATCAACATGCCAGGAAGGCACCAGATGAAATGAGGGAGCTGCATAAGCAATTTTATGCTTATATGAAAAAACTAAAGGAGGCCAGATATGAAATTTTATGAAAGTGGAGACAGTAGTAAACCAGTGATATTTTTATTTCCTGGTACCTGTTGCCTGTATAGTAGCTTTGATCATATACTGGATAGATTACATTCTTATTTTTACACGGTAACAGTTTCTTATGATGGATTTGATCCAAATGAGAAAACAGAATTTTATTCAATGGAAGATGAATGCGAAAAGATTGAGCAGGAAATCAAGAAAAAGTATGATGGAAGAATTAAAGCAGCGTATGGGTGTTCCCTTGGTGGAAGTTTTGTATCCCTTTTGATTCAGCGAAAAAGAATTCATATAGATCATGGCATCATTGGGAGCAGTGATATGGATGAAGCTGGTCAGTTTATGGCGAAAATTCAGTCATCTGTAGTTGTGCCGATTATGTATAAAATGGTGCATACTGGTAAATTGCCTAAATTTATGCAAAAGAAAATAAATGAAGCAGATAAATCAAAGAAAGAAATGATTGATGGATTTTTAAATATGTTCGGCATTGAGCAGGGAGGAAATCCATGGATTACGAAACAGAGTGTTTATAATCAGTTTTATTCTGATCTGGTTACGAAAGTCCAGCATGGAATTGATGTGCCGGGAACTACGATACACGTGTTTTACGCAACAAAGATGGGCAGAAAATATGAAAAGAGATATTGTACTTATTTTAAAAATCCGGATATTCGGAGACATAACATGCAGCATGAAGAACTGTTTTGCTGTCATAGTGCAGAGTGGGTGGAAGAAGTAAGAAAGGCAGTGGAAGGCGATAGATAATGAAAGAAAAAGTGAATGTGACAGGTGTTCCGGAAACGATGGTACAGACCTTGTATGCAAGAGCAAAAGAAACAAAAAAACAAAATGCAAAGATTAAGGATGAGATTGCCGTAGAACTTGTGGAAAAGCTGGACTATGACTTTTCTAAAGCAGATAAGGATAGTGCCATGACTTATGGTGTGATTGCAAGGACAATTGTATTAGACCGGATGGTAAGGCAATATTTGGAGAATCATGAAAATACAGTTGTTGTAAATATTGCATGCGGACTGGATACCAGATGTTATCGGATGAAGGGAAAATATCTGCGCTGGTACAATGTGGATTTGCCTGAGACTATGAAGATAAGGCGGCAGTTTCTTCCGGAAACAGGTCCGATCTATCAGATTGCAAAGTCTGCAATGGATGATTCCTATGTGGACGATATAGAGTATCATGGAGAAAATGTTCTGGTAGTAATTGAAGGACTTACTATGTATTTGTGTGAGAAGGACATCAGAAAGATGTTTTCTATTATTGAAAAATCATTTCAGAAAATAACTGTAATGGTCGAAACCATGTCACCATTTGTAGTAAAACATGTGAAAGAAAAATCTATAGAGGGCAGCAATGCCAAATTCACATGGGGAGTTAAAAATGGAACAGAACTACAAAAGATTGCAGCATATTTTTCTATCCTACAGGAAGTCAGTCTGGTTGAGGGTATGAAAGAACTTATGCCTGTTTATTGTGTGATAAGTAAAATACCAGCTGTTCGGAATATCTCGAACAAAATAATAGTTTTGGAGAAATGTGACTGATATTAAGGAGATGATGCAGATGCAGAAAAGACATTTTGAAATGGAAACAGATGGATTTTATGGTGCATACTGGAAATGTAAAACCGACTCAGACTGTGCAATGATTGCAATGATCGGAGATGATTCGGAAGATTATCTGGCACGAACATCCGTAAAATGGTTACATAAACTCGGTGTGAATGTGATGACGATGTCACCGGCAAAAAAGGATTATGGACATCATAATTATCCATTGGAACGTATAGAGAAAGCAATCAGTTGGTTAAAAACACATGGTAATCAGAAGATAGGAATTGTCGGGGCATCTACTACAGGAACACTTGCTTTAACTGCCGCTTCTTATTTTGAAGATCTTACATTGACGATTGGTCTGACACCGAGTGATTTTATCTGGCAGGGATTTATGCAAGGGAAAAAAGATGGGTGTAAAGAATGGCCGATTGAGAGAGAATCACTTTTCTCTTATAAAGGTGAACCGCTTCCGTATATGCCGTTTTGTTATAAACATCCGGACTATTGGCACGTGATTGAGAAAGAAACAAAACGGACCGGTGATATGATTAATTCGAGAAAATTGTTTGATGACTCAGAAACAGCTCATCCAATTACAGAGGAAGAAATGATCAAGATTGAAAAAATTCATGGAACATTATTGCTGATTGGCGCTGAAGATGATGTGTTGTGGGATACTGCAAAATATATACGCCGTATGGAGCTGCGTATGAAAGAGCGTCCCCACACATGCAGGTTGGAGTCTGTTATTTACGAGCGTGCGACCCATTTCGTTTTTCCGGAGAGTATGTTAAAGACGATGCTGCCAATTGGTTCTGGAATCTTTATGAAACTGGCATTTCAGGCGGCAAGAAAGTATCCGAAAGAATGCCAGAGAGCACGGCTGGATATTGACCAGCGGGTGAGAAATGCTGTTGCTGAATGGAAGAGTACAGAAAGATAGATTAAAATAGATAGAAGGTATAAGTATGGTATTTAAAACAATAGGAAATAAATCAAATCCAGTCATCTTGTTTTTCCATGCAATGGGAGTAATTGGGGAAAGTAGTATGCCGGTTGCAGAGAAAATGAAAGAAAAATATTACTGTATTATGCCAACATCAACCGTGTATTGCTCTGGGCAGAGATATCAAAGTAAAAGAGATGAAATACAGCAAATTGTACGATTTCTGGAAAATCATGGAATCAAAGAGATAGAACTTGCAGTTGCATCTTCGATTGGTGCAGATCTTGCCATGGCATTCCTGACAGAGACAAAAATAACGGTAAAGCATGTTTTTTTTGATGGCGGACAGTTTGCCCAGATTGGAAAAGCAACTCGCAGAATCATGGTCCCGTTCTTATATATAGCAATGAAAAGTTTATATTGGTCAAAAGGAAAGACACTAAAGAGAATCATGTGGTGTGACGATGACAAAATTAAACCCTATTTTATAGAGGCAGGGAAGAACTTGACATATGGGAATCTGAGAAGACAGCTGGCAGACAGCTTGGAAGATAAACCATTTCCAGAACTGTCAGAAGAATTGCAGAAATATACATTTTGGGAATTTGGAAGTATAGAAGAACATTTTAAATATAGAAATGCAGTGATGCAGACCTATATACACGGTAACTTTCCCGTTTTTGAGGGATTTAACCATATGCAGTATCAAATCCAAAATCCGGAAGGATTTGCCAGAATGCTCAAAAAAATTATTGAGACAGATAGATTACCTGAATTGGTATTTTGAAAGAAGGTATCAGAAAAATGTTATTATTGTTGCAAAATGTATTGTACTGTCTGCTGTATGCATCACTGATAAAATGTGCAGTGAGGAACGACGGGCGTAACTGTTTATATTTTTATCCAAAAGAATATATAGAAGAAGCACAGAAACGTGGAATTGCTGATAAAGAAACTGTGATGAAAAGGTCAAAGTGGTTTATGATACCATTTTGTATTATTATATTTGTGGCTCTGATTTTGATTATTTCTGTTTGGAATCATGTTATGGATTTTAAAACAGCATATCTTCAAGCCTGTCTTTTTCTTGTGGTCATGAACTGGTTTGATGGTATTGTGATTGACAGATTATGGGTGGGACACAGCAGAATCTGGCATATAGATGGTATGGAAGGAATTCCGTATGTAAAGCCTTGGAAGACTGTGTTGGTAAAACGAGGAGCGGCTACTGTACTGTATTTGGTGGTTGCATTTGTAGTAGCAGGGATTGTGGAATTACTTGGTAAAATATGATAAATTTCAGTTTCATTAAGTAAAAATATTTTGTTGTAGAGACAGAGGTGTATTTAATTATGAATATCCATGAATTTGGTAAAGAAAATAATGAAATTATTTTGCTGATTCATCCATCAGTCGTAAAGTGGGATTATTTTGAAAACGTGATTCCTTTATTACAGGAAAAATACCATTTGCTGATTCCGGCACTTCCAGGATATGATTTTGAGAATGATAGTGATTTTACAAGCGTAGAACAAATTGCCTCAGAATTGAATGATTGGCTCAGTACAAGAGGTTACAGAAATCTATATGCAGTATATGGCTGCTCCATGGGTGGATCTATTGCATTAATGGTAACATTGGAACAAAGGATCAAGATAAATCATTGTATTATGGACGGCGGAATCACACCGTATCAGCTTCCGTGGTTTGTAACACGTTTTATCGCTCTAAAGGATTATTTGATGATGATGCTTGGAAGGGTGGGTGGCATTAGCTTATTGGAAAAGGCATTTGCAACAGATGAATATTCTAAGGAAGATTTACAATATGTGGTAGATGTTCTGCGACATTGTAGCAGAAAAACACTATGGCGTACCTTTGATTCCTGCAATAATTACAGAGTACCTGAGCCTGTTTCGGATATTAACACGCAAATTCATTACTGGTGTGCAAAAAATGAGGAAAAAGAGCGGAAACAGGATATTGCCTATATGAAACGCAAGTTTCCTCAAACAGAATTTACAAAATTGCCGGACTTGGGACATGGAGGGTTAGTTTTACTGAAACCTGAAGTATTCTCAGAAATGATTTGTAAACTTTCGTGAGATGTGAACTTTTTATAGAGTGTATGGATTCAAACTTCATATGCTCTTTTTTTACTTAATTCCAGGAAAAATGCAGAAATCTAATGTTACGAGTTTCTTACGAGTGGTATAAAAAAAACTCGCAAGAAGACTCGTAAGAAAAAAAGTAAAAAAATTTGCTTTTGACCACTGTAAAATCTGCTCTGAGCGTTTCGTTATATGAAGGAATAATTTTTCTTTCGTATTTCAAAGAAAAGAGGATAAAGAAATGTCAGAGAAAAGATGTTATACAGTTCAAGAGTTACAGGAAATCTTAGGAGTCAGCAGACCTACTATTTATAACCTTTTAAAGAAAAAGGAATTCCGGTGGATCCAGTTGGATGGCGGAAAGTATCGCATCTCTAAGAAGAGTTTCGATGACTGGCTCGATAACTTGGAACAGTAAAAAACAGGGTGTTGATCAGGCAGATTTTGTCTGCAATCGACATCCTAAATTTTTATCTGGATTTGAGATATGATATAAGAAAAAACACTAACACTAAAAAAGACAGGAAGTGAAGAATAAATGGCAACAGCAATTATGAAACAAAAAGAAGTTCCGGAAATGGACGATGTTGAAGAGATCATTTCAAAGATATCAGAAGACAGTCCTTACAAACGGCGTCCGACACAAAAGAGAACCTGGATGACCGTGCCGGAAATGGGAAAGCTGCTGGGATTAAAAAAGACAGATCGATACTGGCTGGTACATAAAAATGTTTTTGAATCTAAAGAGATTGCCGGAAAGATGCGAATCAATATCGCCAGTTTTGAAAAATGGTATGCCAATCAGATTAAATATCATAAGGTGACCGGTGAAGAGCCAGGAAAGGAATTAAAAGCGTGGTCATATTCTGTACCAGAAATAGCTGAAATTCTTGAGATTAATGACACCGTTGTTTATGACCTGATCAACAAAAACAATATGGAAGTCGTAGTGGTAGATTACTGGAAACGGATTCCGAAAGATTCTTTTCAGAAATGGTATGACAGTCAGTCCCGGTATCGAACAAAAGAAGACAGGGAAAAGGATGCCATTGTAGAAGAAGCAACGATCACAATGCCAGAAATGGCAAGACTTCTTGGCTTGACCAGATCGCAGGTGTATCAGATCTTGAGAAATCCGAAGTATAGCCATTTTTTTGAAACGATTGTGATTGCAGAAAAGAAACGCATCACAAAAGAGAACTTTCAAAAATGCCTGGAAGGACAGAATCAGTTTCATCTGGACCCGGCAAATGATTATGAAGAACTTGCCTTGGGTATCTTACATTTGATGAAGCATCATATCTGGCAAAAGTCAGCAGAAGCCTGATCAATAAATGGGCGGATAAAGGAAAGTTTAAAGTGATAAAAGTAGGAAGCCGTGTCCGGATTAGTAGAGAGGATTTTGAGGCATGGCTGGAACAGCGGAATCTGGAAAGGAGCATACAGTGATATGGCATCAATAAGAGAACGAAATGGCAGTTTTTATCAGAACTCAAGGCTGCTTTTTCGATTACACCAATTCCGATTGTTTCCTTAACAGTTTGTCGAGTAATTAAAGAGAGTGTGAAAGCGAAAGTTAAGGGGGATAACAATTATGAGCAATAACAGAGATTTCAAGAAAGAATATGATATTTTTCAGCAAAAATTCCCATATCAAACAACGGTTGTGGATGCCATATGCTGAAAAACTTAGAAAGAGATACAGATTTCTGATCTATGAACATTTAATTTGTACTTTTTCTTGACATAGGACCAGTATCTGCTAAGTGGAAACTGAATACAAGGGAAAATAAAAAATCTAAAGAGTAGACTTGACAAATTCCTATAATGAGTTAAAATATAACAGTGCTATATAACACTGTTATATTTATGAAAAGAAAATTTTGAGGATACAAAAAGCATGTCGACGAAAGCAGAAGATACACAAAAAAATATATTAGATACAGCCAAAAAACATTTCCTGAAAGATGGTCTGACCGGAGCATCTTTAAGAAACATTGTAAAA
>ERZ506982.134-NODE-134-length-44238-cov-8.96173_pt1 | contig 44238 bp, 40 predicted proteins | sample MGYA00512886_ERZ506982 | MGnify/ENA metagenome assembly ERZ506982 | reverse complement strand
AGACAGAGGCCTCTCACGCCTTTAACATCGGTTCGAATCCGGTACGGGTCACCACAGAAAGAAAAGACACACGCTGTGTGTCTTTTCTTTTTGTGATGTTATACGTTCCATTTTATGCCTGCCGCGAGGCAGGCCATTACTGCATACAGGAGCATTTTATGGCTAAAAACATCCGCTTATCCGACCACTTCTCCTATTCCAAGCTGCTGCGCTTCACGCTGCCGTCCATCGTCATGATGGTGTTCACCTCCATCTACGGCGTGGTGGACGGTCTGTTCGTGTCCAACTTCGTGGGCAAGACCGCCTTCGCCTCGGTGAACCTGGTGATGCCCTTCGTTATGATTCTGGGCGGTATGGGCTTCATGATCGGCACAGGCGGCACGGCGCTTGTCTCCAAAATACTGGGCGAGGGCGACCCGGACACCGCCAACAGGACGTTCTCCATGATGGTGCTGTTCACGCTGGCGCTGGGCATCGTCCTGTCCGCCGGCGGCATTATCTTCATGCGCCCCGTCTCCCGCTTTTTGGGCGCCACCGACGCCATGATGGACGACTGCGTGCTGTACGGCCGCATCATTACCGGCTTTACGTTTGCCTTCATGCTGCAAAACGTGTTCCAGAGCTTTTTCATTGCGGCGGAAAAGCCCAAGCTGGGCCTGAAGGTCACGGTGGCGGCGGGCCTGACCAACATGGTGCTGGACGCCCTGTTCATCGCCGTGTTCAAATGGGGCGTAGCCGGCGCGGCCATTGCCACCGGCCTGAGCCAGTGCGTGGGCGGCGTGCTGCCGCTGGTGTACTTCCTGCGCCCCAACAGCAGCCTGCTGCGCCTGTCCCCCACCCGGCTGCGCCTCCGGCCCATCCTGGCCGCCTGCGGCAACGGTTCATCCGAGCTGATGAGCAATATCTCCTCGTCGCTGGTGAGCATGCTCTACAACTTCCAGCTGATGCGGCTGGCCGGCGAGGACGGCGTCTCCGCCTACGGTGTGCTGATGTACGTCCAGTTCATTTTCATCTCCATCTACATCGGCTATTCCATTGGCTGCGCGCCGGTGGTCAGCTACCACTTCGGCGCACAGAACCACGGGGAGCTGAAGAACCTGCTGGGCAAAAGTGTCCTGCTGATGGGCGGCACCGGCGTGGCGCTGACGGCGCTGGCCATGGCGCTGGCCGACCCTCTTTCCCGCCTGTTCGTGGGCTACGACGCCGGCCTGTTCGCCCTTACCAGCCACGCCTTCCGCCTGTTCGCGTGGTCGTTCCTGCTAGCGGGCTTCAATATCTACACCTCCGGCTTCTTCACCGCTCTGAACAACGGCGGCGTGTCCGCCGCCATCTCTTTCCTGCGGACGCTGGTGTTCCAGTCCGCCTCGGTGCTGATCCTGCCCATCTTCTTCGATGTGGACGGCATCTGGTGGGCCATCACCGTAGCGGAGGTGTTCGCGTTCCTGATCTCCGTGACGTTCCTGCTGGCCAAGCGCGGCAAATATCATTATATGTAAGGGTCTTGCGTCTTCATCAGCATAGTGATATACTATGCATATATCGAATGGAGGTCTTATCATGCTGGTTTCCACCAGAGGGCGCTACGCCCTGCGGGTCATGCTGGAGCTGGCCCAGCGTCCGGCGGACAGCTTTACGCCGCTGCCGGTCATCGCGGAGGCGCAGTCCGTATCGGAAAAATATCTGGAGAGCATCGTGGTGCTGCTGTCCCGTGCGGGGCTGGTGGACGGTGTTCGAGGCAAGGGCGGCGGCTATCGTCTGACCCGCACCCCCGACCAGTACGCCGTGGGCGAGATCCTGCGGCTGACGGAGGGCTCTCTGGCGCCTGTGGCCTGTCTGGAGGGGGCGGAGAATACCTGTCCGCGGGCCGGTCACTGTCACACCCTGCCCATGTGGGAAAAGCTGGATACCATTATCAACGACTATCTGGACAGCGTATCGCTGGCCGATCTCCTGCGGGAGACGGACGGCAGCTGCCTGTAAACGCAAAACACCCGCCGCGTCTGCGGCGGGTGTTTTTTTGCTCAGACCGCCCCGTAGCCCTGCCCTTGGGTGATGATGTACGCCCACAGCACCGGCCCCACCGCGCCGGTGGGGATGTACCCCAGCAGCCGCTGGACGGCGCGGACGGCACGGGCCGTCTCCTGCCCATACACGCCGTCCACCGTCACGGCGGGAACGGCGTCGTTCTTCGCGGCGATCTGGTTCAGGCGGGTTTGCAGCAGCGTTACTGCCTCCCCCGTGTCGCCCGGCACCAGAAACCGTCCCGGATACACCTCCCGGGCAAACCGCTGGTAGTCCTCCGGCAGGGTGTACAGCGTCTGCTCATACACGTTTTGCAGGGTGTTCCATGTGCGGCGCCCCACCACGCCGTCCACCTTCAGGCCGTAGGCGCTCTGGAAGGCGTACACCGCGTCCAGCATGGCCTGATCGAAGGTATCGGTGATGGGGATGGGCGGGAGCTGCGGCAGGAAGTACCCCAGAAATGCCAGATAAAACCGGACGGTCTCCACGTTCAGCCCCGTGTCCCCCAGCCGCAGCGCCTCCGGATACACCCGCTGGGCCTCGGAGATGGTCAGCCCCTCGCTGGTGATCTCCGACAGGCTCTTGACGGCGTTGTAGACCAGCTTGATCTTGTACCAGGTGGCCTTGCCCACCACGCCGTCCGGCTCCAGATTGAAGATGCGCTGGAACGCCCGGACGGCGTTCTCCGTCTCCTCGTCGAACACGTTGGACACCTCGGTGATCGGCGGGATGGCGGGGTAATTCTTACGGATGCGGTTGAGCTGCTGCTGGATGGTGCGCACGTCCTCTCCCACAGAGCCCCGCTCCAGCGGCCGCCCCGGATAGGACGGCAGCCCATCCCCCATCGGCGCGTTGGAGACAATATCGATGTTCTCCCCGAAGTAGTGCTGCAAGATCTCATAGGGCGTCAGCCCCTGCTCCGCCAGCTCCACGCTGCCCCACTGGGACAGTCCGGCGCACTGGGTACGCACGCCGTCGCAGAACTGTGCGTACAGCGGCTCCACGTTGCCCTGCCGCACGATGTAGTTGTTGAAGATGTCGTCCACCAGCCGGTCGATGTTCTCGAAGGTGCTGCGCCCCGGTACGAAGGCCTGGTCGTAGCGGGTGGTACTGGTGATGTCAAAGTCGTAGCCCCGGCTGCGGTAATGCTCGGTGTAGATCCGGTTCAGCGCCACGGAGATCTGCGCCAGAATATTGGCGCGCAGGGCGTTTTCCGGCCATGTGGGATAGACCTCGCTGCTGGCCACGTTCTTGATGTAGGCGGTAAAGGGCAGCGTCACGTTCTCCGCCGCCTCGTTGGGCAGTCCCAGATGGACGGTGATGTACTCCGGTATCACAGGAAACGGCATGGCTTCTCTCCCCCTCTCGTCACGCAGCGCCCAGCGACACCGCCAGAACTGTTTCGATGCGGGGGAACACCGTCACCGGCCGCCCCTCCACCGTGCCGTGCTGCGGGTGGCGCACCGACACCTGATACACCGTACCGCTGATGCCCGCCGTCTCCGCCGACTGGGACCACCCGGCGGGCAGCGCCGGCAGGCGGATATCCTCCGCGATGCCGGAGGCGTCGGTAACCCCCTCGTAGAACACCGTTGGCTCCGGGCCAAGGCGCCGGTAGATCTCCACCCGCGCCCCCTCCACCGGGAAAAGCCCCCGCCCCGTGGACACCTGCACCCGCACGCTGCCCCGCTCGGGGTGGGCGTCCAGAAACCACTGCTCCGGCCCCTTCTGCATGGTACTGTTCTCCATATATGCCCCTCCTTTCCTGCTCGCATCGTTCCCTTTATGCTATGCATCCGCTGCGCCGGAGGTGCCAAAAAAGGAGAAGGGCTGCGGCACAGCCCTTCTCCTTTTTTGCTTGTATGTTCTCAGAATGCCCAGCTGCCGCTGCGGAAGATGGGAACGGTCTTTCCGTCCTCGCACACGGCGTCGATGCTCATGTCGGCGGAGCCGATCATAAAGTCCTCGTGAACCATGGAATCGTTGACGCCCAGTGCGCGGCACTCCTCCAGCGTCTTGTGCTCGAAGTCCCGGATGGTGTCGGCAAAGCCCATGCCCAGCGCCAGATGGCAGGCCGCGTTCTCATCGAACAGCGTGTTGTAGAACAGCAGGCCGGACTGGCAGATGGGGGAGTCGTAGGGTACCAGCGCGCACTCGCCCAGATAGGCACTGCCCTCGTCCATGGTGATGAGCTTGGTCAGCAGGTCGTTGTTCTTCTCCGCGTGCCACTCCACGGCCTTGCCCTCGTGGAATCGGATCCAGAAGCCGTCGATGAGCTGTCCCTGATAGCTCAGGGGCTTGGTGGCGTAGACGATACCCTCCGCCTTGCCGCGCATGGGGGAGATGAAGCACTCCTCCGTGGGGATATTGGGGTTAAAGACGATGCCCTGCAGGCTCTTTTCACAGCCGCCGCAGAACTGGGCCTCGGGGATCATGCCCACCTGAAAATCGGTGCCGTTGGCGCTCTTGTAGCGCAGCTCCCGGATGTGCAGGCCGTTGAGGTAGGCGCAGCGGTCGTGCATATCCTTGTTGTGGGCGTCCCAGTTGGCCACAGGGTCGCCCTCCAGCGCACGGCTGGTGGACAGAATGGCCTCCCACAGCTTCTCCACAGCCTGAGACTTCCGCAGGTTGGGGAACAGCTTCTTGGCCCACGCCTCGCCGGGTACGGCGGCGATGCACCACTGGTACTTGTTCTCGATCTGGTCGCGGTACTTCTTGATGATGGGGTACTTGCGCTGCTGGCTCTTGGCCATCTTCTCCTGATTGATGCCGTTGAGACCGTCCGGGTCCTCGCTGAGCAGGTAGATGCGGCAGGGGATGGTGTCCACATAGTGCTGCCAGCGGGCCTCCTCGTAGTTGTCCAGCTTGGACAGGGTGGTCAGCGTGCGGTAGCGGAAGTGCAGCTTCTGGAGGGGCTGGTAGTCCCAGTCCACCACCACCTTCTTGGCCTTGCACTTGTAGCACTCCTCCACCAGCATCTTCACGAACTCCGGCTGATCCAGCTCGGCGGCGATAAAGACCTCCTGCCCCGGCTGGACGTTGACGCCGCTGCGGGCGATAAGGCGGGCGTACTCCCGCAGAATGCTCTTTTTCATGGAAACTGCTCCTTTCATGTCTTTCAATCGGGTACTATTGTACCACCCTCTGCCCGCTTTGAAAAGACATCCGGCGAAAAAAAGCCGCCGTTTCCCAAAATACCCCACGGCAAACCAGCCGCCGCAGAAAAGGGGAGAGCCTGCCGCTGGCAGGCCCTCCTTTTCTATTATGTCAACCACAAAAACCGCAGCACGTAGGCGTGCTCGGCGCCGATGCCGCCGTCCTGCTCTGTCAGCGGGATCACCGCCCCCTCCGTCAGCGTCGCCCGGATGCTGCCGTCGGCGCCATAGAGCTTATAGCTCACATCCGACGGCAGGGACAGCACCGAAAGCTCCGCAGATGACAGCAGCGTATAGACCGCCGGCTCACTGTCCTCCTGCGTTTCGTGAACGCAGGTAAGCTGCACCGCCAGCCCGTCGCCGCGGCGGAACACCTCCGTGGTCTTACCGCCGCTGCCCCGTTCCAGAAGCTCCTGCTGCCACAGCGGCTCAAAATCGCCGCCTGCCGCCGCGTAGTTCCACACGCTCACCAGATCGCCCACCTGTGCCGGCGTGCCGAGCTCCTGCACCGTGCCGCCGAACCAGCGTCCGGCGATGCGGATCAGGTGGTACTCCGTACCGCCCGCCTGCTCCGTCCGCGTGTCCGTAACAAGGCCGGTCCACGGGCCGGTGATGGCCATGTCCATGGCAGCGGCCGATATATCCGTCTGCTGATCCTGAGAGACATGGCCATCGCCCAGATCGCTTTCATCATAGGCGTCCCACGTCACCCGCGGCACATCCGCGCGGTCATCATGGATCTCCAGCCGGTGCGTGGTGCCCCAGCCGTACCGGTCGCTGCCCGTGCCGTAGTCCAGCATGGTCAGCTCCTCCAGCACCAGCCGCGTGCCGCCGTCGTTCAGCGTCCGCACCTCCGTCACGTCTACCGTGATGTGTGCGGCCCGGAGATCATCGGTGGCCACATAGGGCCACACGGCGGCCTGTGTGCGGCTCAGGGCATCCCATCGCAGCTTCTCCACGCAGTAGGCCGTGCCGGTGGCGTTGTTGGCAATGGCGTTGGCCCGCATGAGGAAATAGCCCGCCAGTGTCTCCGTCAGCCGATCATCCAGCGCCGCAGCGGCGCTTTTCCGCACGTCCACCGTTGGCTCGATACGGAACGTCTCTCCGGCGGCAGTCCGGATGGCGGCCATCAGCCGCTGATCCACGCCCTCATACTTTGCCGCCAGCTTATCCAGATAGCCCTGCACTGTGCGGGGCGCCTGCCGGTACCGCGCCGCCAGCGTATCGGCAGCGCCCTCGGTATACGCGCCGTCCGCGCCCAGATAATAGGCGCACAGATAGCTGAGGGGACACGTCTCCCAGTCCGGCAGGTGCGCGGCATCATACACGATGCCGTAATCCGCCGGGTCGATGCTCACCGGGTCGTTGTCCATCTCACTGGGCCATGGCGTGATCTCCTGATACGCAGGCCCCGCGGCGGTGAACTCTACCAGCAGGGGACCCATGTCCCCGGCCCAGAACCGCACCGCGAAGCCCTGGCTGTCCGGCGCCTGGATCCCCAGCTCAAACGGTTGGTACAGCGTCAGGCCGTCGGCGCCGCTCTCCACCCGGACATCTCCGCCCATGGTCTGCTTCTCGCCATCGTCCACCTGCGCATACAGCAGGAATTCCTGCAGCATGGCGGCCGCGCCGCCCTCGCCCTGCGCCACCAGTTCCCGCAGCACCGTGACCTCTGTATAGGTGCCTGAACGCCCCGGCCAGTCGTACTGCGCCGTCAACTCCGGCGGCACCGTGACCCGCAGCTCGCCGGTAAGCCAGTCGCCCTGATAGGTCACGTTCGCCAGGCGGGCGGATACGCCGTCCTCCCGGGTGACGCCGGCGGGGCTGTAATAGATCTGCCGCCCGCCGCCCACGGTGCCGCTGACCAGATCGGCCTCCAGCTGTCCGATCAGCTGCCGCAGGCCGTCCACGCTCTGCCGCGCCGCCGCGATGTCGTAGACGCCGTCATCGGACACCTTGCCCAGTGCCGCGCCGTCTACCTGCCATGCCACCCACTCCAGATTGTCGATGAGGGCCATGGCCAGATAGCTGCCGGCCTTCATCTGCTGGGTCCACGCGCCGCCGGCGCCCACCACCGTCTCATACTCGCTGGTGTAGCACAGCGTCAGGCCGTACGGCTCCTGCTCGGTATCCAGCCGCAGCACGAAGCTCCACACGCCCTCGCCCATCTTATCCAGTCCGATAGCGCCCAGAATCCCGCTGACGGCGGAGTTGTCGCCCACATAGGGCGTCCGCATGGCGTACAGCGTCTCCGCGTTCCAATCGCCGCTGGACACCGGCTCCTCCTGCCGGTCGGGGCTGGTGAGGAAGCACACGGCGATGCTGGCCGCCGCGACGGCCAGCAGCACCGCCGCCCAGATAGCCGGTTTCTTATAGCTCAAGGCGTTTTTCACCCTTTCCTTCACCGCCGTCTCGCCAAAGGCCAGCGGGCACACCGCCGCCGGACGCTCCCGCACGGCGCAGGACACCAGCGCCCGGGAGTAGGCCGCCCGTCCCGGATCGTCCAGCCCCCGCAGCACCCGCTCGTCGCAGGCGTTCTCCATATCCCGTCCCAGCAGGATATACGCCGCCCACAGCACCGGGTTGAACCAGTGCACCGCCAGCAGCAGGAACGCCAGCGGCTTCACCGCGTGGTCGCCCCGCCGGATGTGGCACCGCTCGTGGGCCAGCACCTGGGGCAGATCTGCCTCGTCCATGCCCTCCGGCACATAGATGCGGGGGCGGAACAATCCCAGCACGAAGGGTGTGCCCCACTGGCCGCAGCGGTACACGTTATCCTCCAGCCGTACCGCCGTGCGCACCCGGTGATAGATGCGCAGATAGCTGGCCAGCATATACGTCAGCATCATCACCACGCCCGCCAGCCAGATCGCCGCCAGCAGCGACACGGTCATCGCCGGCTTGGGCGCCGGTACCGGCTGTGCCGTCACGATTTCCGTCGGCGGCAGCGGCGTCACCGGCTCTGCCGGGCCGCCGGACAGCACCTCGTCCGTTTTCTGCGCCGCCTCCTGTGTCTGGGGCAGCTCGTACAGCACCGCCGTCACAGGGCTTTGCGCCGCCTGTAGGCTCACCGGGCTTTGCAGGGAGAAGGGCAGTACCAGCCGCACCGCCACCAGCGCCCACAGCAGGCACACCGCCCACTTGGGCGCCCGGCGCAGCGCCAGCCGCGCCAGCATCACCGCCAGCGCCAGCACCCCCGCCTGCCACGAAAGCTCCACGATCCTCAGAAATATATCAGTCATTTCGCTTCTCCTCAAATTCGGCGATCATCCGCCGCAGCTCGTCCGCCTCCTCCGTCGACAGTCCGCGCCCGCCCACAAAGGCGCTGAGAAAACCGGGCAGGCTCCCGCGGAAATTTCGCTCCACAAAGGCGCGGCTCTCGGCGCACTGTACCTCGCCGCGGGACACCAGCGCCGTTACCACGGCGTCCTCCGTCTTGACAACGCCCCGCTCGGTCAGCCGCTTGATGACCGTATAGGTGGTGGACTTCTTCCACCCCAGCTTCTCGGCGCACAGCCGCACCAGCTCGCTGCTCTTCACCGGCTGATGCTCCCACAGGATCTCGCAGAACCGCAGCTCGCTGTCAAAGATCTTCGGCGTTTCCAATCCTATTCCCTCCTTTTCACGGTCTACATCGTTAGACCTCTCGCTTGCAGTCTAACCGATTAGACCTCTCTTGTCAAGCAAAAATTTGCATCCCCCGCCGCTTTGTGCTACACTGAGCCGGAACAGGAGGTGGGACGCATGGACATACTCTATCAGGACACGCGCATCGTGGTGGCGGTCAAGCCGGCGGGCGTGGTGTCCACCGACGAGCCGGGCGGTATGCCGGAGCTGCTCCGCGCCCACCTTCACACCGACTGCATCCGCACCGTCCACCGTCTGGACGCGCAGGTCGCCGGTGTCATGGTCTTTGCCCGCAGCCGCGTGGCCGCCTCCCTGCTGTCCCAGCAGATCCGGGAGCATCGCTTTTCCAAGGAGTATCTGGCCGTCCTCTGCGGCACGCCCACCCAGCCCGCCGACACCCTGACGGATCTGCTGGCGCGGGACACCCGCCGCCGCGTGACCTATGTGGCGGACGCCCCCTCACCGGATACCCGGGAGGCCCGGCTGTCCTACGACACCGTGGACAGCGCCGATGGCCTGACGCTGGTGCGCGTCCGGCTCCATACCGGCCGCACCCACCAGATCCGCGTACAGTTCGCCTCCCGCGGCCTGCCGCTGTCCGGTGACCGCAAGTACGGCGCGTCCGACGCGCCGTGGCCCATCGCCCTGTGGTCGTACCGTCTGTCCTTCGCCCACCCCCAGACCGGCGGGGCCATGACCTTCGCCTGTCCGCCGCCGGACACGGCGCCGTGGACGCGCTTTACGCTTCCGGACACACTGTAAGCATACAAAAAGCCTCTCCCACATAGACGGGTGTCCGTAAAACAGTTAATCCTCCGTATGGCTTAGACCATGCGGAGGATTTGTTTATGTCTAATCTTCAAACTTGCTGGCGGCAAACGGTTTGTCAAAACCGTTTGCGGACGGCAAGTCCACAAGGGATAGACGTGCAAGCGTCGCAAGGGAGTGTAGCTCCCTTGACGGAACGAAGTGACGCAACATTCCCGGTCGGGCAGTTTTCTCCTGCTGACAGAGAATACAGCTCCGCAGGACGCACTACTCTCGATAGAGAGTATAGAAGTGCGCCCTTTAGTTCCTAAAGGGATTTTATCAGTTCGCCAAACTGGAATTGTTACGCGTGCTCTTTGAAGGAAAGTGAATCGATTTGGAGATGGATTTTCTGATGTCGTGAGATAGAAAGTGCAAGGATATATTGGGCGGTGCTACCATCGTCTTTTGTACATTGGAACACCATTTCTCCCTCTCCGTCATTCAAAGCAATGATGTGAAACTCTGAAATATTTTCCGTAATAGTATGAAAATCGCTTACGAAAGTCTCTGGTTCCGATATAATCGACCATTCTTTGCTGTTATTATTAAGTTCCAGCCGTATGGAACTTCCATCAACGACCGTGGCCGACCAATTATCTCCATCAACAACAAATGACGTTGGCTTATAGGGCCTGTTACTGTTTAAGATAAGTGCGGCTACGACAACTATAACGACCAATACAAGAGCTAAAATGGTGAATTGTTTCTTTTTCATGGCAATCACTCCTTTGCAGCTTCCAGATTTGTTGCTCACTTTTCGTATTCAAATTATACCATAAAACTTGTGAACAGTTCTACCGCAACTTTGGACTATATGAGAAAAGTCCGAACAGTTTTCTGCCCGGACTTCCTCGCTCAATCATAAATCAATTCCGCTTTCACAATCTCCTCTGCCTGTGCCTTGCAAGCGTTCATCTGCCGCACCCATTCCATTTGATTATCGGCTTTCAGTTGCTCGGTCACGCCGTACTGCTTTGCCAGCTTCGGCACGATCAGCTCCATGCGGTTTCGTGCCGCTTCGTCAATCTCGGCGCAATACTGTCTTACGTACACCCAGCCATTGGGAGAGGCTTTTTTCGTTTCGGTTGCCGTTTTCGCTCAGTTGCCCTTTTTCGAGGTATCGGTCTTGGCTGCATCCTGCTTCGCCGTATCCGTCCCCACTGGGGCAGCGGCGTCCACGCCGCCCGCCGCGTCCTTCGCCGGTGCCAGGCCGATAATGTGATCGGTCAGACCTGCTTTTTCGGCCTCCTCACGGGTCATCTCCAACGGCTCATTGGAATCCTCCACCAGCTTGGCCAGCATCAGGTAACGGTAGCGATCGTCGCCGATGCAGGTGGAGAGGATGATGACCTTATCGCCCCACACTGGCAGGTCGTCGGTGTTCACGTGTACACTGCCGAGGGACGGACAAAACGCGTTCTTTTCATCCGCACTGGTGTAGTTCTTATCTGTGGCAGCCTTGCCCAGCGCCGTGAAGAAGCCGGTGAAATCCTGCTCATCCGTGAAATTGTGGGTCCCCAGGATCAGGCTGCTGTCATAGGGGATCGCCGCAAAAATGCGGTACGTCATCTTCCGCCCCGGCTGATAGACCTCCACCACAGGCTTATCCTCAAAGTGCATGGCGTTGGCGTAGTTCCGCAAACCGCCCAGCATAGTGCCGTTACGCATATTGTGGCCGTAGATCACCGTCACAGGGTCACTCATATCCGGCTTATTCAGGCTGGCCTGTGTGTACATCGAACCGGCCTTGTTGTCCTTGCCGTCCAGATCGCGGTTCAGATAGTAGTCGTCGTCACCGGGCCGCTGCACCAGGAAGTTACCCTCCCGGATGGCCATGTTGCTGGCGCCGGGGATCTTCATGTAGGCGTAGACATCAGGCCACGTCTTCTGCGCCGTCTCAAAATCCACCGGTACCTCCGGGGCGTCCGGCTCCACCAACACGATATCCGTGGGCTTGGGCTGTGTATCCGCGTCCGGCGTATCCGGCTTATCCGGGTCGCCGGGCTTTTCTCCGCACCCCGCCGCAAAAAGGCTCAGAGCCATCAGAAGCGCCAGCAGACCTGCCGTCCTGCGCAGAAAATGTCCTTTTTTCTCCATATTGTTCTCCTTTCGGCAGCACTCATAAGGCGTGCGGAGCAGCGCGCACGCTGCTCCGCACTATTGCGCCAATGGTATGGTATCATACACCGCCTGTGAATGCAACAGTTTTTCCCCGTCTGTTACAGAGTTGCAGGCTGTCCGTGACTGACGAACAGCTTTTCAAAGCGCTTCCTCTGTGCCGGCGTCATACGACCGCCATACTGTCCCAGCAGCGCCGCAGCCTCCTGCACCTTTCCCCTTTTAAGGTAGTTTCCTGCCGCCCGGTACAGGCTGTCCGCCGCCGTGGAGCTAAGGGACTCCCCGCCGGAGGCCGCTGCCTCGCCCCTGTCCACCTCCGCACCGGAGGCGGACAGCTTCTGCTCCTGCTGCGCCATGCTGCGGTAGTGGGCCAGCGCCGTTTCATACAGCTTTCTGTCCTGCTGCCCGGCGCTGTCGTACTGCGCCTGCGCCTGCGCATATTCACGCTCCCACGCGGACAGATCGTCCTGCCAGCGGTCGTAACGCTGCTTTTCCCGTTTGTCCAGCAGGTCATACTGCTCCCGCAGAGCCTGTCCCTCCCGGTCATAGGTCTTCTGCGCCTGCTCCTGAAACTCCGGCAGCATGGCCATCAGCTCCTGCATATACCGCTCGTATGCCTGCTGTCCCGCCGTCTCCGCATAGCTGGAGGCGTAACCGCCGGTCAGCGCCGCCGTCTGCCCCATGGTATCCTCCATAGCGGTGCGGCCCTTCTGCCGGTACATCTTGGCATACCGGGCAAAGGCGGCGTCCTCCTCCGGGTCGTAGGAAAACGGCTCTCGGTTCGTCATGTCGTCGTACAGTGCCGCCATCTGCTGTCCGTAAGCAGACTCGTATGCGTCGGGCCGCAGCGCCGCCACACTGTCGCGATACGCCAGCGCCGCTGTCACATCCTCTGAGGGCGTATAGCCCTTCTCCAGCTTCTCCAGTTCCCTTGCCGTCTTTTCCGACGGCTTAGCCACCGGCGCGGCCGGCATCTCCGTCTCCGTCAAGACAGGTGCCATCAGACTGCCCCACGTCTCATCACCGGCAATACCGTCCAGCCGCAGCTTGTTCTTCTTCTGGTAATCCCGCACGGCGGATCTCGTTTTTTTGCCGAAGATCCCATCCTCGGTCAGCTGATAGCCGTGCTTGTTCAGCTCGCTTTGCAGCTGCCGCACTGCATCGCCCTGCGAGCCGTATGCCACCATTTTGTATGTGGATGCCATTCGTTCCGTCCTTTCTCCTCATGTGGTCCTGCGCCATGCGTACAGCCCCTCGATGCCGGTGGCGGCGCTCTCCCATACCGCGTTTTCCGGTGAGGGCTGCGGCGGCACAGCCTCCGCAGTGAACCGCACGCTGCCCACCGGCCACAGCACGTCCGCCAGCGGTCTGCCGCCCAGTGTCAATTCACCGGCCACCTCCGCGTCCCCGTAAAACACCGCCGGCCACGCACACTCCAGCGCCTCCCGTTCCCCGTATTTGCCGAAAGCCGCGCCCTTTCCGCCGTTACGCAGGTGCAGCGTCACCTGCGATGTGGACGCCGTATACCGCACAGTCCGCACACTGCCCACCGTATCCACGGCAGACAACTCCACCTCATAAGAGGCCGTGGCTGCCAGACCGCCGCCCAGCAGCTTCTTCACGCCGCTGCTCAGTGTGGTATAGCCGCTCCAGCCGCCGCCCATGGGGCGATAACGCGCCCGCACCTTCACCGTATTCCGGCTCTCCACATCGGCACAGGACGCCTTACACCACACCTTCAGATATGCGCCGTCATCCACCGGCACGCCGTCTGCATCGCACCGCGTCACGCCGCTGTCTGCGATCACCGGCTGCCGGTAGGCGTACACCTTAACAGCGCTCCCTGTTACCGTAGCCGACCTCCCTCGGCTGTCCGTCACCGTGACGGATGGTTTCATGGTCCCCGCCGAGCCGATGAGCGCCGTGGTGCCGGAGGCGCCCGTCACCGTCTGTCCCGCAAAGCTGAAGCTGCACGTTTTCACGGACGCGCCGCCTTGACCGGACGCCTTCACAGTGTATTGCAGGCGGCTCAGTCCCTGCAAGCACAGGTTCCACCCCTTGGCCACCGCGTTGTCGTTGACCACCGTCACCTGCAATGTGGCGGTGGGCCGCATGGATTCCGGCACATAGGCGGTAAAGGACGCCTGTACGCTGCCGATATAGTCGCCGCCGTCGTAGATCGCCATGGTCATGGTGCCAACGCCCCACAGCGCGTCGGGGATCTGGTTGGCCAGCGCCGCCGGTACCTGCCACTGGTACACCGCCTTTGCCGCCGTCTGGCTCACCTGCTGCAGTGAAGTCCCGCTCAGCGTACCCGAGCTGCTGCCAAAGGTGTAGGAGAACCGGAATTCATAGCCGCTGTCCGGCTTCGTCACCGTCAGTGTTCCCGTCTGCCCGATGGTGGCGTCTCCCGCCGTCAGTCCGAAGTCCTCCAGCGAGCTGCCCGGCTCCACCTCCAGCGAATAGTTGTACCGCTGGTCACGGCTGGAGCCGGAGCCGCTGTACAGCCGCACCGTCAGTGCCGTGGTGCCGCCGCTTTTCCCGGAGACCGTGATCCACCCGCTGTCGTAGTCGATACTGCTGCTCCACCGCTCCGGTGATGCCGCCTTCACCGTGTCGCCGCTGACCTCACACGCCCCGTCCAGATACAGCGAGATATAAACAGGATAGCCGAAATAGGAGCCGCCTGTCACCGGCGACAGCGATGCGTAGACGCGGTAGAGCATATCCTGCCCCGACCGCTGGCTGTCATAGGAAAACGTAACGCCGATATTCGGTGCGCTCCCCCAGTTCACCGTATCCAGTGTAATACTCATCTCTCACCCTCCGATCCACCGGAATGTCAGGCCGCTCTCCGCCGCCTCCACGCTCCATGCGCCAATGGCGATACCGCCCAGCACCGTGATATTCGTGATATACAGCCGGTTATTGGAGACATAGGCCACCTCCGTGGCGTCCTGCCAGAAGGACAGCCGCGTGGCTGTAAACACCGCCCGGAAATTGTTCTGCTCCACGATCTGCTCCCCGTCCACCTCGCGGCAGGTCAAATCCTGTCCCACCGCCACGCCGTATACCGGCACCGCCCCGTCGTAATAGACGATTCCCGTGCGGATATAGCCCTCTGTGTCCACCTTATAGTGCTGGAAGGCGGCGTCCACCGCCTCCACGCTGGTCTTCAGGTCGGAGAAAAAGCTGTAATACTGCGTAACAGCCTCCGGGTTCGCCTCCAGATAGGCGCTGAGGGACGCCACATAGCTGCCGAAATCCGACACCGCCACATATTCCTCCTCCAGCCGTGCCGTCAGTTCCTCCGTCGTGCGCCGCACCTGATCCGCTGTTTTTACGATCATTGTCCGCAGCTTCTGATACTGCCGGTCTGTCTCCGCCTGTCTGGTGCCGCCTGCGCCGGCGGCAGACGCGTTGCCGGGGCGTACGCCGCCTCCCGTCTGCTCCAGCTGCTCCAGCGCCAGATTCAGCTGCTGCGCCATCTGAAACAGATAGGAATACTGCTGCATCACCTGCTGCTGCAAGGTGCCTGTGGGACAAGCGGGCATGGTAAACGCGCTCACGGGCCGTCACTCCCCTTCTCATACACCGCCGACAGGCTGTATACCCGGCACCGCCCCGCGCCCTTCAGCCGCAGCCGCAGCTGCCTGCACCGCCGGGGCCGCAGGTGCAGCAGGTAGCCGCGGGTCTGACCATCGCCGCCGATGACCTCTCCCAGTGTCTCCCAGCACCGCCCGCCGTCATAGCTGACAAGCGCCTCCAGCCGTGCCCGGCCCTCCGGCTGTACCCGCAGCTCCAGCCGCGTCAGATACTTGCTCTCCGGCGTTGACAGTCCCAGCTCGCCCGTCTCCGCCATCCACCGCACTGTCTCCTCCTGCGTGCCGCTGCCGCCGGTCATATCCTGCAGCGCCCCGCCGCGCTCCAGACCGTACAGTGCTCCGTCGCACACGGCAAACGCCATGAAGTCCGTGTCGTCCTGCCTATGCCACAGGCCGTGGGCAGTGTCGTACACCAGCACATGGCGCTTACCCGCAGCGTCCCGCGCCGCCAGCCAGTACTGGCCGTTCCACCCGGCGGCCACGGCGTTCTCCAGCCGCACATTCCCCAGCGGCAGCGACACGCAGGCCGGCATACTGCCGTCGAAGGCGTACACGCCGTTCAGCCCCACATAGAGCAGCGTTCCATCCACCAGCGCCGCGCTGCCGCCGCAGCCCTTCTTCACGCCGGGGCACCGCAGCGTCACGATCTGGTGTGCGCCCGCCGCACTGGGATACACCCGCTCCATGCAGTCCTCCTTAAAGAAGATCACGCCGCCCAGACACGCCGCCGCGCCGGTAAACACGCCGTCGGAACCTCTCGCCGCCGCATAGCTGTCGGTGCTCAAGCCCGCAAAGCTGTTCCAGTTTCGGAAGTCCCCCAGCTTGCTGGCATAGATCTCATTCACCGGCTCTCCGTTGACGATACCGTACTTGCACCCCCACAGGCGGTTACCCTGCTCCACCACGAAGTCCATGTCCGGGATGGTGCGCTCCACCGTTACTGCCGCCGTCTGGCTGCCCACCGTCCGGCACATCCCCGGCACCGCGATCCAGTTCTCGTCCGCCGCCTGCAAGGGATAGAGTCCGTCTACCCCCTCCGTCTCGCAGCCCCGCACGGTCACGCCGTCCCCGGCGGCGAAGCCCCGTCCGATACCGGTGGCCGCCACCTTGGTGCATACGTTCTCCACCTCCAGCCACGAGCCGCCGTCATAGCGCTTGAGCACCGGCTCACCGTCCGCCGTGTCCATCCATAGACTGCCTGCTCCCGGCGACACGGGTGCCTCCTCTCCGATGGAGTAGCTGCCCAGCTCCTCACCGCTGCTCCTGCACAGCGACACCGTCACCTCCCCCGTGGAAACGGTGCGATTCTCCAACCCGCCGTACTCCGTCAGGTCCTGCGTGTTGATGTATTTCTTATCCGGCCAGATCAGCAGGTACGCGCCCATGCTCACCAGCTGCTTGTCGCCGTCGGTCAGCACCAGCTCCGTTTTCTGCCCGTTGATGAACAGCGTCCGGCCGTCCACCCATACCGGCGCATCCCGGCACGTCAGGCCGTGGGGCTCCTTCAGCATGGCCACCACACCTCGGGCGGGCCTTGTCTCCATGACCGGATACCCGCCGGCCCACAGGTTCTCCATCTCCCGAAAGCTCCCCATGGGACTGCCGCCCCGCCGGTCCAGCCCCAGAAACCGGTCTGCCGTGATCCGCTGCTGCGGCGGCGCTGTCAGTTTGGGAAAAAACATCCCCTCACCCCCTTAAAACAGATGCAGTGCCGCCGTGGTACGGCGGGGTGCCGCCGTGCGGCAGCAGTAGTCCTTATAGGTCAGAAAAGCGTTGTTCCACTGGGCCGCCGCGTTGTTGTACCGCACCGTCTCGCCGTTGGCATAGTGGATCTGCGCCTCCACATAGTACCGGTACATCTGGTCATAGGGCGCCTCCGCCGTCAGCACATAGCCCTCCGTCACCTCCGGCAGCGCCCCCGCCAGCTGCTGTACCTCCCGCAGCACGAAGCCCTCCGCCTCCGCCAGCCACCGCATCTTCTCCTCTCTGCTGTACTGGTTGGGCAGCAGGGCGTCCACCCTGCCCAGCATCCGCCCCGCTGTCAGCCTGTCCATGGTCTCCACCTCAGTTGGCACGCTCGTCCACATAGCGGCGGGCGGTCTCCGCCATCATGCGGCTGTTCTCCAGCACCTCCGCCACGTAGTCGGGTACCTGCACCTGCACGCCCTTCATGATCTTCCAGCTCCGTCCGTTGACGGACACGATCACAAAGTTCTCCTCGTTCTTTCTGCCGCGGGGCAGAAAGATCGTCACCATCTGCTCTTTCATAACGCCTTTCTCCTTTCACAGTTCCGCTTCACGGCGGGAGGGGACTTCCGCCCCTCCCGCGCCGCGTCAGTTGGCCTTGTCCTCGCCGGAATAGCTGGAGCCGCACTCCACGCGCACCATGTACTCGTCGTACAGGATAGCGGCGGCATGGACGCCCTTCCAGCCCACGCTGGAGCGCTGATCCAGCGGGTCGGCGGTGCCGGAGGAGCCGCGGGGCTTCACGATGACCTCCGTCCCCTCGCTGAGATCCACCACGCCGTAGGCGCCCTTGCCCAGGAACAGGCAGCCGTACACGGCACAGCCGTCCTTACCGCCCTCGCCGGGATAGATCACCGCCTTGTCGGTGGCAGTGACAGCCTGCTCCAGCACCAGCTTGCCGGTGGTGTTGGAGACCACCTTCACGCGCTTGCCGCCGATGAGCACATAGCGTCCCGCCAGCGCGTCGGCCTTCACCGCACCGCCGGTGAAGGGTACCTCGGTACCGTTGTTCACCGCGCCGCTGACCGTCAGGGTGCGGGCATCCTCTGCCAGATCGCCGCCGCGGTAGATCTTGGCCTCGGTGGTCTCCACAAAGCGCACACCGTGCAGCTCGCCGATCTCGCCGGAGAACAGCTCCGTAGCGGCAGCGTACTGGTGTGCGGCGATCCACGCCTCGTCCTGACGCAGGTCAAAGGCCACGCTGGGATGGATGATGCACACATACTTCCCGTCGAAGGTAGGCGCATTCATCTTCTTCAGCTGGGTGGCAGCCTTGGCCACCAGCTCGCTGGTCATCTTGCACTGACCATCCAGCGTGTAGCGGTGTACCACCTCGGCGCTGCTGTTGCCGTCCTTTCTGGGCGCATAGATGACCTGCTCACCCTGCTGGATCTCATTGCGGGTCACGGTGTCCAGCGTCAGGCCCATATTGGCGCCGTGGCGGTCGGTGATCTCCAGCACCACGTCGTCGATGGCCGTCAGATCCAGCATATCGGACACGGTGGTGTAGTCGCCGTACTGTGCCAGCTCCTTGGTGATGTAGCTGACAGAAATACCGCTGCCATCAGGGGTCACGCCCTCGGTCAGCGGCGTCAGCGCCTTGTCGAAGGCGCCGAACTTACGCCACTCCACGGTCTTGCCGCCGCCCACGGGCAGGCCCTTGGTGGCGGCAAACTGGTTATGCACCAGCTGGGGACGTGCGTTCTCCAGCAGCTCCATGCCGTAATAGGTCTTCATCTCCGCGCTGAGACCGCCCGTGGTCTGGGTGTTCATCTCCCCCGCGAACATCTGCAAATTCATTTTCTCCATGCTCTCTTCCTCCCTGTTTTCAGAATCGAATCTTCTCTCCGTCCTGCACCCGTCTCCGGATATCCGCCAGCTCCCGACTGGACAGGCTTTTCGGGTCGCTGCGTGTTACCGTGCGGCTGCCGCCCCGGTTCTCCGCCACACGTCCGCCGCCGGACGCAATGGCTCTTGCCGTCTGGCTGCGGGCCTGCGCCGCCGCATAGGCCATCGCCGCCTTCAAAAGCTCCTGCCGGTGTACGATCTCGTAGGCGGTCTGCCCGTCCACTCCCGCCGTCACCAGCCGTCCGAACTGGGGCGATGCCAGCTCCCGCTTCCAGTCGAAGTCCGGATACACCTGCCGGATCCGCTCCTCCTCCGCCTGTAAGCGCAGCAGCGCCCCGGCCTGCCTCTCCCGGTGTGCCTGCGTCTCCTGCCGCAGCCGTGCGTTCTCCTGCCGCAGCCCCCGCAGCCGTCCGTCCAGGATCTTCTGTACGCGGGCGTCAAACTGTGCCTTGTACCTTCCCCGGATCAGCTCCGCGAAATCGTCCTGCTCCCCGGCGTCGGGAGCCGCCTGCCCGCCTTCCACCGCGCCCGTCTCCTGACCGGCATCGCCCACCTCCTCGGCAAACGTCTGCCAGTCCATCCAAAGCTGCTTCATAGCCTCTCCTTCCCGTGGTAGGTCACGACCCTGTCATCTCCACACAGCCGGGGTACGCCGCGGCCAGCTGCTCCATGCCGCACCGCACCAGCGCGAAGGCCGCGCCGCAGTCCCCCGCGCCTTCGATGTCCGCATAGCCCCTGCGTATGTCCGATCGCGCCGCCTGTTCCGTCTCCTCCAGATACCCCGCCAGCGCGTACATCAGCGCTGATACGGCGGCACACACGATATCCTGTCCCGCCGGCGCGTGTCCCGCGTGTCCGCTGACCGTAATACGCCGTTCACCGGCTCTCACCCGTATCATCGGGGCCGCACCGCCTCACGGGAGCGCTGCCGCGTCCGCTCCATGGTGTCCAGCGCACCGGCGCCTGCATCCGGCGTCCGCAGACCGCCGGCATTCAGCTCTCCGCCGCTCTCTGCGCCGCCCATCTCCCGCGCCAGCTCCTCCGCCAGCTGTGAGCCCTGCCGGGCGTCCAGCAGTCTCAGCGCCGTCATAAGCTGCCCCTGCAGCCACTCCACCTGTTGGGTACGCTGCCGTCCCTGCCGGATCACCGCCGCCAGCTGGTCCTTGTTCTTGAACTCCATCAGGTCCAGACACCGCAGGGCCTGCTCGGCCATGTCCGCCCGGAAAAAGCCCATCTGGAACAGCTGCAAGGCCAGCTGGTTGTACTCCATGGTCTTGTAGGGCGTCTCGTTCTGCGCCGCCACCTCCAGATCGAACTCCGGCACCCGGTAGCCGCCCAGCTCCATAAGCTGCGGCTGCAAGCCGCCGTTGTCGAACAGATCAAACTGCCGCTCCGCGCCCCGGCCCAGCAGCCGGAACTGCCGGGGCACGCTGTAAAACTGCCGCACCAGCTCGATGCACAGCGTCACCACCTGCGAAAATGCCTCGTACCCGTCGTCGATCATGTTGCGCGACAGCTTGCCTCCGGCCTCCTGCAAGGCGGCAATGGCGGTGGCGGCAGTGACGCCGCCGGCCGTACCGCCGCTCATCACGTCCCGGTTGCCCGCCGTCTCTTTCATCTCCGCCACCTTGTTCTGCAAAATGGCCACATACACGCCGTCCAGCGTAGGCACCCGGATGGGCGCGATGGAATCCGCTCCCAGATTCCCGTTGGTGTGGACAAAGGGCCGCGTCCAGTCGGCGTACTCCTCCTCGTTCACCGCCCCGTCGGAGCGGATGAAGAACCGGGGCGTGGTGGCCGCCAGCGCGTTTTTCAAAATCGCCTGATTCATCAGGTCGATCTGCTTCTGCGCCGACTTGCACAGATCCACATATCCGTAGCCGCAGGGCGTGCCCTCCTCCGGGAACAGCACGTCGAACACGAAGGGGTATTTCCCGTGGTCGTACCAGCCCCTCTCGGCGTAGGCCGGGTCGTTCTCCGTGGCGTACAGCACCGTCTCCCCCACGAACTTGCAGTATTGCAGCACCGGCTGTCCGTTGACCTCCGTGTGGTAGTACCAGTCCACCACCAGCGACCGGTCGGAGGTATCCACCCTGTCGTCGTAGAGATACCGGCTCACCTGCGCCCCGCCGCCCCGGCCCAGCTTTCCCTCCAGCTGGGGATATTCCCGCAGCAGCCGGTGATCCGGCACCAGCTCTGTGGAGAAAAAATGCTCCGACGCCTGAATGTCCTGCACCCCCGGCTCCCAGAACAGATTCAGCACATCCATGCTGCGGATGTCCACATCCCCCAGTCCGTGGAGCTTGTCCCCGTCCCAGAACACGCCGTACACGGCGCAGCCGGACTTCAGCTTGTTCCACCATGCCTTGGCGTACTCCCGCTTGAACCGGTTGTTCTTCAGGATCACCGGCAGGATGCGCGTCAGCTTAGCCGCCTCCTCCCGGTCGTCCGGCTCACGGGGCAGCACCGTAGGCTCCGGATAGCTGTCCATGGCATCCGCGTGCTTGGACAGGATGCAGTTCACCAGCCACCCGCTGGCGGGTCTTGGGTCGGCAGGGTTGCCGCCCTCCCCCGCCTTTTCCATCTGCTCCCAGTGCCGCAGCTTCCAGAACTGCTCGTTGTCGATGATGCGCTTGTCCAGATTCTCCTTGCCGCGCCGGTACTTGCGCAGGATCTCCGCCGCGCGGAGCACCTCCTGCGCGCCGATCCTCGGCCGCATGACCTCCTGTTCCATATGCACCGTCCTTTCCTTGTTGCTGTCTTTGTGGTCTCCCGCCGTTTTGTTGCACGGTTCGATACAGCGCCCCTCAAATTCTTCTCACGCCGCCCCAGCTTCCGAACCGTCCCGACCGCAGATCAAGCGGATCCTCGGCCACCTCCCGCGCCTCTGCCCGCACCGGCGCAATGGGCCGCGTCATGCAGAAGTACCGGCTCTCGTCGGCCACATGATCCTCCTGACTGGTATCCACATCCTCCGGCGCCGTCTGGCTGTACAGCAGCGCCGGCACTGTTCGGATGAACGCCCGGCAGTTCTCAAACACATACAGCATGGGGTACCCCTGCTCGTCAAAGCTCATCCGATAGTGCATCTGCATCCACCCCGCGATACGCCGGTTGTCCCCCTTCACGAAGAAGATGCGGTGCTTCAGCGCCGTCTCATAGATGCTCTCGCCCCGGCTGGCGTCCCAGATGGCCGGGTCAGCCACCCCCTGTATCTGCCGCCCCCGCAGCAGCGGATGCTCCTCCTCGATGCGCCGTATCTCCGCAAACTGCTTGTCCGGCGTCCACAGCACCCCCTCGTTGGGCGTCGCGGTACAGCCGTACAGCTCTGCGATCCGGTACACACATCCGTCATGATCCACCGCCCACCAGCCGCAGGAAAAGGGCTTGGCGTAACCGAAGTCATAGCTTCGGTACACGCTCCACTCCCGCGGCACATCGAAGGGCCGTATCACATGGGTCCACTGGCGATCCTCGTAGTGCGCCGGGTCGTCCGTAAACTCCTGAAACACCTGTCCCTCCATAATGTCCCAGCGCCCCTCCAGCCACGCCCGCCGCAGCTTGGGCGGCAGCGCCTCCAGCGTCTTGAGATAGTCCGGCTGCCGGGCCAGCAGCGCCGTGTTGTCCGTGACCCTCGCCGGGATAAAGGCGTAGTCCTCCGGATCCTCCCCCGGCTCGTACCGCCGGTCGATAAACAGCCGCTTGATGTACCCATGCCCCGGCCCGCCCGGATTGCAGGTGTAGTAGATCCGCTTGGGAAAATCGTTGACGCCCCGCAGGCACGCGGCGATCTGCCGCATCCACAGCTCCTTCAGCTGGGTGGCCTCGTCCAGAAAGATCACATCGTACTCCGCTCCCTGATACCGGTCCAAGTCCCGGTCGCTCCCGCAGTACCCGAATTGCAGAATACTGCCGTTGCCGAACACGAACCGCTTGTCGCCCGCCCGGTACTCCGCCACCTCCGCCAGCTCCCGCCGCAGGAAGGTCAGATGGTTGGCCTCCAGCTCCGGCAGGCTCCGCCGCACCAGCAGCAGCCGGATACCCGGATACCGCAGCGCCAGCAGCTTTGCCTTGCACCGCACCGCCCAGCTTTTGCCGCCGCCCCGCGCGCCGCCGAAGGCAACGTACTTTTTCCGGCACTGTAAGAACTCCCGCTGCCGCGGGTTGGGCGTTCCCAGCGCCACGGTGACGCCGCTCATTGGCTCAGCTCCTCCGCTTCCTCAGACAGCACCACCCGCACTGTACTATCCGTCTTTTTCCCCGCCGCCTGCATCGGCTCCAACACCTTCTCCAGACCTGCCAGCGTCTGTAAGACCGCCGCCAACTCTTTCAGCTCCTTCACATCCGCCGTCCCCTCCTCCATCCGCCCCGCGGCGGTGGCTGCGGCGCGGTTCAGCTGCCGCGCTGCATCGGTCAGACAGCTCCGTATCTCCTTTTCCGAACTGCGCTTTCTCCCGCCTATACGTCCTCTCCCCCTCTCACCTCATACACCCGCAGGATCTGGGCGGCAAAATCCGCCAGACAACTCCGGCACACATTTTCACCGCCCACCCGGTAGTAGCTCTCGCCCCAACCGATCTCTCGGCCGCACAGATCGCACTCGGCCCACGTACCCTCTCTGTCTCCCTGTGCTCTCCTGTTCTCGTGCATCGCATAGCCCCCCTTCATCTTCTCCGCGCCATTCCCCCTCCGGTTGCCCTTTTCCCGCCAACACCGCCCCATTTTTTTGCATCTGCCCCACCGCGCCGCCGACCTTTCCCTCTGGTGCATCTGTCTTGCTATCCCGCGCCCCACTCTGCATACACCCGCCGCGCCGCAAAAAAGAGGAGACCCTCGCAGCCATAGCTGTGAGGATCTCCCCTTTTGATCGTATTTTAAGGTTTATTTGTATGGCATTAAAATCGACAATTCTCTCGCTAATCATAAATACCGTCCATTGATCCGCAAGGCCATGGACGAGCAAGATATCACTTGTATTTCTATTTTACAGATCAGTCACATCGTTTATAATTCTTCTCTTATACCATACTTTTATCAAAATCGCAGGCCCTTCCCGGCAGAGGGGATGGTCTGTACTGTGAACGGCTTTTGATGTTTAGAAATCATTATCCTTGAATATCTTTATGATGGTTATCACTACCACCCACAGCAGAAAAGACAGCATAACTCTTACCTGGACAGCATGGAACGATAGTCGGCGGTCAGCGTCAGATAGCCACGCTCATTGTGAGCAATACCCGCCCAATCCAGCACCGCCGCCAGCACAAACACAGGGTCAAACACATATTTCCCAGCAGGGGCTTTGAAATAGTATTTGCCAATAGCACCGACAACGGTATCCTCCGTGCAGCCACCCTCGCCAAGGGGAGAATTGCGCCCCATGCCCTTGCGGGCAGAACCGCCCTCCCGAAGCAGCAGATCCACGATAACATCAAAAACATCGTAGGTATACGGCGGCTTCATAGGCAGCTCGCCACAGAGGAAGGAACAGCCATCCTTAGCGGCCCGGATAATGTACGGCTTGCCGGTAACAGAATACACCGTTGCCCTGCCGCCATTTTCGTAGAGCTTGCTCCGCACAATGTCAGAAGCCTTTGTACTGCTGCTCACTTTTGGGGTAAAAAGACTCATGTCAAACGCCTCACTTTCTTCCTCGCCGCGCAGGTTTAATTGCAACAGCAGTTCATCGAGTTTTTTCTTGGCTGTGGGGTAAGAGATGCCCAGCTTGTTCTGCACATCCTTCATGCTGCCGCGGCAGGCGAGAAAGGTCTGCAAAAACCGGGCGTATTCCGGGGCAAGGCACTCATAAGGGGAAAGTGGTTCATCGGTGGGGAACTCTGCCTTGCAGCCGGGGCAGCTCAGCCGTGCTAAATGAAGTGCCGCCCCGCACACAGGACACTGACCAGAGAATTTCATAGCGATCTACCTCCTTCTCCCTCAAGATACCATAATATTTCATCTATGTCAATAATAGAATTAAAAATATTAAGTCTTATCGTGGAAAAGGGTGCGAAAAAATAGCACTCTTTTCCGTACAGGTGTCTACAATGGTGTCTCATTATCCGCAGAGGCGGACAACTCATCAGCCCCGTGCGTTCATCTGTAACAAATCTCTCCATTCGTATAACCTCCTGTTCCTTTCTGCAACCATTGTAGCAGGAGAATTAGCGGAAATCGAATGTGCGGATAGCAGAAAAGCGCCGTCTCGGAATCACTTCCAAGACGGCGCTTTTCTGTTGTGGATCAGAGCGAACACTTCACGGCGAAACCGCCGCTGAAGAAATAGGTGTTCGTCCAATACCTGTTTGGTGGAGCTGAGGGGAGTCGAACCCCTGTCCGAAAGCGCTTTAACAGGACTTTCTCCGGGCGCAGTCAGGTTTCAACATTCCCTCCCCGCAAAGACACCGGACAGACTTTGCGGTTCAGTAGAGTCATGATGCGTGGGCGGGGCAACTCTTACCCGCCTCACGGACGCCACCTAAACGACGCCTTCCCCGGCCGGTGGCCTCTCCGGTTCAGACGGTCACTGCTTAAGCAGCGACGGCAACAGTGTTAGTGTTGTCAGTTAATTTTAAATTGCCCGTTTTATGGCGGTCAGGCGCCGCCGCCCGCTTATCCAGCCTCCACACCCCCGTCGAAACCGGTACAGCCCCGTATGGGACGGCGGGGAGGGGAAACCCCCCGCCGGTGTACATGCTGTGAAATGTGTTTTATCTCCGGAACGGATCGGCCAGCTTCTCCGGCTCCGGGTACGTCTCGCCGTGGGTATCCACCGTGACCTTAGCCATGACCTGATCCTTCTTAGGCTTGTTGGTCATCATGTTCCGGGGCTGGTTGACGATGCGATCCACCACATCCATGCCGTCCATCACGCAGCCGAAGGCGGCGTACTGCCCATCCAGATGGGGCGCGTCCTTGTGCATGATGAAGAACTGGCTGCCGGCGGAGTCCATGGCCTGCGCACGGGCCATGCTCAGTACGCCTCTGGTATGGCGCAGGTCGTTGCTGACGCCGTTGGCATCGAACTCGCCCTTGATGCAGTAGCCGGGGCCGCCCATGCCGTTTCCGTCGGGGCAGCCGCCCTGGATCATAAAGCCGGGGATGACGCGGTGGAAGATCAGGCCGTCATAGAACCCGGCGTTTGCCAGCGAAATAAAGTTGTACACGCTCTGAGGCGCGATGTCGGGATACAGCTCGCAGGTGATGATGCCGCCGTCCTGCATCTCGATGGTGACGATAGGATTATTTGCCATAACCGTTTCCTCTTTTCTGTCGTTGTGTCAGCCGCGGTTTTTCTCCCGCATGGCGCGTTCTATCTCCCGCTTGGCGTCCCGCTTCGCCACGGCGTCCCGCTTGTCGTAGGTCTTTTTGCCCTTGCACAGACCCACCTCCACCTTCACGCGGGAGTTCTTGAAGTAGACGGACAGCGGGATCAGGGCATAGCCGTCCTGCTTCTGCAGGTCGTGGAGCTTCCGGATCTCCCGCTTGTGCAGTAAAAGACGCTTGGGACGATCCGGGTCGCGGTTGAAGATGTTGCCCTGCTCGTAGGGCGAAATGTGCAGGCTGTATGCGTAGATCTCCCCGTCCTTGGCCACGCAGAAGGAGTCCTTCAGGTTCAGCGCGCCGTTGCGGATGGATTTGACCTCTGTGCCAAACAGCTCGATGCCTGCCTCGTAGCGGTCCTCCACGAAATAGTCATGATGGGCCTTACGGTTCTGTGCAGCGAGCTTGATGCCGGACTTTTCCATGGCGGACCTCCTTTCCGGATTTGGGAGGGATTATACCACATTTTACGCCGGGACGCAAGAGGGGCGTCAGCAGGTATTTTGCTGGTATTTTGCCGCTGGGTGTGCTATACTGCGAAAAAACGACGGAAGGAGCGTTCAGCATGGAGCTGACTGAAAAAACCATCGACAGCCGCGAGGTATTCAAGGGCCGCATCATCCGCGTGCGATTCGACACCGTGCGTCTCCCCAACGGCAAGGAGTGTACCCGCGAGGTGGTGGAGCACCCCGGCGGCGTGGCGATCCTCGCCATCGACAGCGAGGACCGCGTACTGCTGGTGCGCCAGTACCGCTATCCCTTCGAGCGTGTCCTGACGGAGATCCCCGCCGGCAAGCGCGAGCCGGGAGAGCCGCCGTTCATCACCGCCCAGCGGGAGCTGCAGGAGGAGGTGGGCGTCACCGCCGACACTTGGACGGAGCTGGGAACGCTCATCCCCTCGCCGGGCTGCTACGGTGAGACGCTGTACCTTTACATGGCGCAGGATCTCCACTTCGGGGCTACCCACCCGGATGAGGACGAGTTTCTGGAGCCGCTGCGCGTCCCGCTGGACGAGGCGGTGCGTCAGTGCATGGACGGCACGCTGACCGACGCCAAAACGGTGGCCGCCATCCTGAAGGGCAAAATTCTCCGGGAGTCGTAATGGAAAGGCCTTGTATTTCCGCACCGGATACGGTACACTGATAACAGGCGGCCCACCCGCCGGGGGAGGTAGAGAGATATGTCCATGAATACGAAGAAGAATATCGCCATCGTGCTGCTGGTGCTGTCCATGCTGCTGTGGGTGCTGCGGAAGCTCAATGTCCTGTACATACCGGGTCTGAGCATGATCCTTCTGGCGCTGAGTATGGCGCTGGTGGGCGTGATGATGTTCCAGCTCAAGCAGAAAAAGAAGCTGGCCGGTACGCTGATCGTGGCCTTCGGCCTGCTGTGCGTCGTGGTGGCTATCATGGAGATCAAGGGCTCCTTCTGAGAGTACCTGACTGTCCATTATCGTCAGCCCCGAACACCTATTGTAAAAGATGACTGCAAACGAGAGACGGCGGAGCCGTCTCTCGTTGCGTTTTCCCCGCCGTCTATCTCTCTCGCTTTGACAATATTTTGACGATCCCGCCAAATCCCGCCATGTCTCTGATCCCGTAAATTGTTGCAAATTTTCTCTTGCAAATGGAGAAAAATATAGTATCATATAAGCGCGCCGCACTCTGCTGGACGGAGGCGGCAGCAGGAGGTAACATATGAATAACGAAACGAAACGCACGAAAATTTCCGTGCAGGACATGGTGCAGCTGTCTGTGCTCATCGCCATCCTGCTCCTTCTGGAGCTGACGGGTCTCGGCATGATCAAGACCGCCGGTCTGGAGATCACCATCATGCTGGTGCCCGTCATCGTGGGTGCCATCGTTATGGGACCCGCCGCCGGTGCGCTGCTGGGCGGTGTGTTCGGCCTGATCAGCTTCTGGGAGTGCTTCGGCAAGAGCAGCTTCGGTGTGGTGCTGATGGGCATCAACCCCTTCCTCACCTTCCTTGTCTGCGTCCCCACCCGTATTCTGGCCGGCTGGATCTGCGGTCTGGTGTTCAAGGGTCTGAGCAAGCTGGACAAGAGCAACCTGTGGTCCTTCGGCGCTGCCGGTCTGTGCGGCGCACTGAGCAACACCGCGCTGTTTATGTCCACCCTGTGTCTGGGCTTCTACCGCACCGACTTCATTCAGGGCTTTGTGGAGGCGCTGGGCAGCGCCAACCCGTTCCTGTTCATCATCGCCTTTGTGGGCATCAACGGCCTCGTGGAGGCCATCGTGTGCTTCTTCACCGGCGCCGTGATCGCCAAGGCCGTGGTGTTCAGCCGCGGCAAGCTGGCTGCCCGCAAGACCGCCGTGCAGAACGGAAAGTGAGGTAACGACCATGCTCCTTGCACTGGACATTGGAAACACCCATATCGTCATGGGCTGCATGGAGGGCCGGACTATTCGGTATCTCTGCCGCATGGCCACGAATCGTGTGACCACCGGTGCGGAGTATGCCGTGACCATGAGCCGTCTGCTGGAGTTCGCCCACATCGCGCCGGACGCCATTGACGGTTCCATCATCTCCTCGGTCGTGCCGCAGGTGACCCGCTCCCTGTCCGCGGCGGTAAAGATGCTGACCGGCGTTGTCCCCCTCGTGGCGGACAACACCATCCGCTCCGACCTGACAGTACGGATCGACGATCCCACCACACTGGGCAGCGACCTGCTGGTGGCGGCCGTCGGCGCGCTGGATATCTACCAGCCGCCCCTGATCATCATCGACATGGGTACCGCCACCACCGTGACGGCGGTGGACGCTGACGGCGCGTTCCGCGGCGGCGCCATCATCCCCGGCGTACAGCTTTCGCTGTCCGCGCTGGCGTCCAACACGTCGCTGCTTCCCAGCATTTCGCTGGACGCGCCCCCCAAGGCCATCGGCACCAACACGGTGGACTGCATGAAGAGCGGCAGCATTCTGGGTACCGCCCTGCTGCTGGACGGCATGATCGACCGCATGGAAGCCGAGCTGGGGCAGAAGGCCGCCGTGGTGGCTACCGGCGGACTGGCGCGCTGCATCGTCCCCATCTGCCAGCATGAGATCCTGCTCAACGAGGATCTGCTGCTGTACGGGTTAGCTGTGCTGTACGAAAAGAACAAATAAAAAGCTTCACGCCCCGTGTGTGAAATGCACCCCATTTGTCAGGCAAGTATGACGCCATACTTGCACGGAGAAATGGGGTGCTTTTTATGGCAAGAGAATTGCCGCGGAGGTGTACAGCAGTGAGCCGACCAGTTATACCATCTCGGATCGGCTCGTGTCCCGGATCGCCGCACGTAACTCCCCGCTTATCAGGGTCATTTCAAGAGGTGCGGCGGGGCGCTTATAATCTGCTCAATAGTCGGCGTTGAGCCACGGCTTCTGCCCCCAGTGCAGCAGCCGCGCCAGCTCCATGGCCTTCTCCCCGTCGTCGGCGGTGGCGGTGCCCAGCCGCAGCAGCCCCTCCAGATCGCAGGAGCCCATCAGCAGCGACGCCAGATCCCCCTGCCGGCAGTCGACGGTCACATCCGCCGCCGCGTCCGGCGCAGCCACAGTCCACCGTCCCGCCGTGAAGGCGAGGCGCAGGCAGCGCTGCTCGCCCGCCAGCTCGTCCCGGTAGCGGAACGCCGCCGTCAGCGTCCCCGCCGGGAACGGACGGTAGGCGGTTTTTTCCACAAAACGCTGGCCGTCCACCAGCTTGAACATCGTGCCTACGGCGGACACGTTGGTCTGCAAAAAGCCGTAGTCGATGTAGTTCTTTGACACGTCCTGCGGGTCGTCCAGCAGGTGATGGAAATCCTCCTCGCCGGTGCGCAGGCACACGGTCTGCGCCAGATCCTCCTGCATCCGCAGGCCGCCCAGCAGCGCCCGCAGTACGCCGCCGCTCTCATAGACCAGCTCCTCCACGCTGAGACGGTTCTGGGTGTAGTTGACGTCGCTGGCATTCTCAAAGCGGTACGCCGCATAGCCCCGCAGCGTGCCGCCGTCGTCGTACCAGCCCATGCGCCGCACCTGCATATCGTCTCTGGCGGCCCGCACCTCCTCGTCGAACTTCTCCACCATGCCGTGGTTTTTCGCCGCGAAGCGTCGCTGGCATTCCAGCACGGCGTCGAAATCCTCCGGCTGCAAAAGCCGCAGATGCCGCCGCGCCTCCTCATCCGGCCTCGGCAGCGCCGCCGTCGGCAGGTGATATTCGTACAGCTTCCCGGCAAAGCCGTAGCCCATCCGGCGGTAGAAGTCGATGCGGAACGGCAGCAGCAGCGTCAGCAGCGCACCGTTTTCCCGGGCATAGTCCTCGAAATACCGCACCATGGCCAGCGCCGCGCCCTTTTTCTTGTGGAGCGGATGCACCTCCAGTGCCATCAGGCCGCAGGCGGGCTGCATCTGTCCGAAGAAATTCATGGAGAACAGGATGAGCTTCATGGTGCCGATGAGCGTATCGCCCTCGAAAAGCCCCACCGTGCGGGTCTGACTGTCCTCCCGCAGCTCCAGAAGGTGCTTCTCCCGGTAGTGCTGCCGGCACTCGGCGTCCAGCGCCTTGTATGCCGGATAGGCGTTCAGGTAGATATCCAGATAGGCCTCGATGTCGCCCTCCGTCAGAGGACGGAACGCCCACTTGCGCTCAGCTGTCTCGTTGTGCATAAGCCGTACTCCTTTCGCCGCGTGCCGCGTACCACGATTATACCGCCATTCCCACCGCTTGGCAACAAAAATGCCGGTGCTGGATGGGCGTTCGGCGGCATACAATGGCACTAAAAAACCGAAAGGGGCGCGGATGCGATATGAAAAAAGTAAAGGTATTCCTGCTGCGGCGTTGGTACATGGTGGGAGGCGCGGCGCTGGTGCTGGCGGCGGCGATCTTCTATGTGGTGAGCTATCCGGCCTCCGTCAGCACCGCCGCCTCCACGCGGCAGCTCCCCATCTATTCCGTGGAGCGGAGCCAGCGGGTCTGTGCCATCAGCTTCGACGCCGCGTGGGGCAACGAGGACACCCAGACGCTCATCGACATTCTGGAGAGATTCCACGTCAAGACCACCTTCTTTGTGGTGGGCGACTGGGCGGAGAAGTACCCGGAATCGGTAAAGGCGCTGCATGACGCAGGCCACGAGGTCATGAGCCACTCCAACCACCACGACCATTTCAACAGTCTCTCCGCCGATCAGATCGTTGCGGACGTCACCGCCAGCAACGAGCGCATCGCCGCTGCCAGCGGTGTGACGCCCACGCTGATCCGCTGCCCCTACGGGGAGTATGACGACCACGTCATCTCCGCCATCCGCTCCATGGGCATGGAGCCCATCCAGTGGGATGTGGAGCAACCGGAAATGACTTAAAGTCGTTGTGCCGCAAAGCTTTGCTGGTTTAGCAGCCATGCGCATCAGCCAAAAAATTGACCTGCAAACGGGGTGTTTTACGGGCGTTTCAGGCGCGGGAGAGGTCAAATTTGAGGGGTTGTGCGCAAATGTAGAAAACTCCGCTATAAGTACAAGATAGAGAAAACGGACGCCGGTGATCTGGCGTCCGTTTTATGAGTTGTGATTTACATTGCCCCCATCTGCTTTGTGTAATAATTACTCAACACTCTCTGTTGATATCTCGGTTACCCACGCAGAATCGAAAAGAGAATTTTCGCTGATTTTGTGCATCATTTTCTCCAATTCGCTTTGTAATTCGTCTAAATTATACTCAGCTCTTTTAAATTCTCCTTTGCTGCGTACAAATGTATAGTAAATATGGTTTTCTTTATCATATGTCCTTAAGTGCGGGTTGGCTTTTATTACAGCTCGCATATAAGGATCTGTGTTGTTATCCAACAAATTATAGTCTCCCAAATTTCCCCCGAATTCTTCATATCGTTCATCGAAGTGCTCGTTGGTATTTCGCATCTCTTTTTGAAATATGAGAGGATAATCTGTCTTTTTGATGCCAAGCATGTCGCGCAGTCTTCGGCAACGTTCAGTGGATCGTCGGCCATTATATCCGTTTGGATTATAAAATACGTTCGATATGTTTCCACATGCAGTCAGGAGACTTTGAATGTGAAAAAAGTAGTAGGCGTGCTCATCATGATAAACGCCTACATTATATTTGTCGGGGTCAAAAATGTAGTCTAATGATATTAGTGCAAAATAAATATTCTTCACTGCCATGTTCGCATACATAAAATCCAAGCTGTTATTACCGTCAACTTTAAAATATCTGTTTAACATATTTTCCTCCTATGATTCGTTTAGGTGATCTCATTCAGCTTTTCCATTCAGTTTTATATTATAGCACAATTCAAAAAGTGCGCCAATACTAAGAATAAAGATCACCGCAATCAGGCATCTTGCATACAGGCAAATATGTTCTTCAGCCTGTGACGGCATTTTCTCTTGCATTTCTGGAAACACTTCTGTATACTGATATAAACTGATACTATTTAATATCAATAGGAGGCACTATATGGACGCTGCGTTGTTTACCAAAATGCTGTCGGATAAAAGTGTGCTGGACTTGAAGAAGCTAGGCTATAAATATCCGCAGGCGGATATGGGGGAGTTTGTGTCGCTGCTGAAAAGTGGCTTCTACCATCCGCTGCCACTGAAGGACTTTTCCGGGCAGGAGCTTGTCTATTTGGATAGTGTCGCACAGGTACATCTCTCTGCCGCCCGGATCCTGCTGACGCCGCAGAGCAGCACGCAGCTTTACGGCGCGAAGGCCATGGAGGAGGAGATCATCTCCACCTTCACCATTGAGCAGGTGGATTTCTCCCGCGACAGTGTTCGCAAGATCCTGTCCGGCTTTGCTCCAGCGGACGAAAGCGAGAACCGCATCTATGGCATGAAGAAGGGGCTGGAATTCATCAGCGACCCCTCCAACAGGATCACCGAAGCATCCATCCACCAGCTGTATGAGACCGCCATCGGCGCCTATCTGCCGGAGGAGGACCGTCTGTGTCCCGGCAGCTTCTACCGGCACGACAGCGTGTATGTGGTCGGCTCCAAGGTAGAGCATACCGGACTGCCGTGGCAGCAGCTGCCGGAGCGCATGGGCGAACTGGTGCGCTTCATCCATGAGGATTCCGACAGCAACGACCTGCTGAAAGCCGCCCTGATCCACTTCTATATTGCCTATCTGCACCCCTACTTTGATGGCAACGGCAGAATGGCGCGGCTGATGCACCTGTGGTATCTGGTACAGCAGGGGTATTCCTCCGCCCTGTTCGTGCCGCTGTCTGAGTACGTCAACAAGAGCCGCAAGGGGTACTACGATGCCTACACGTTGGCGGAGGAGAATGCCCACATCAGCGGCGTGCTGGACGTAACGCCGTTTTTGGTGTATTTCATTGAAAATGTGTATCACAAGCTGAACAGAGTGCTCCCTGCCCGCCGGACGACCGAGGCGTTTCAGGCTGCATTGTCGCAGGGGCAGGTTACGGAGAAGGAAAAGGCGCTGTGGAGCTTCGTTCTCTCCGCGTACGGGGAAGCTGAGTTCTCCACCAAGCAGTTGGAAAAGGACTTTGGCAATGCCGCCTATGCCACCATCCGCAGCTTTGTGCTGAAGTTTGAACAGCTGGGCCTACTGACCTCGGCGCGGTATGGAAACCGCGTGAAGTATAAGGTGCATGCGTAGTGGTACTGACAGAGAAGGCCATCGGCTATTTGCCGATGGCCTTCTCTGTTTATTACTTTTTCACATATTTCTCAAGCATCTGATACGTTCTCAGACTATTGATCAGCATCTCCCTGCACATCTGCCGATGCGTTTTCTGCCGTTCTTCCTCGGAGGGTCCAGGGATGCCCAACTCGGCAAAGACCTCTTTCGCAGAGAAAAAGTGTTTTGCCCGTTCCTCCGGCGGAAGCTTGTCCAACTCCTCTGCTTCGTGGAGAGAGTCATAGAGCTTTTGCCGGGTTCAATGTCCAACCGGTCAACCAGCGCAGCGGCGATGTCCACCGCAGGATGGCTCAGGATCAACTCTTTTACGTTCATACCTCACCTTCCTTTGGAAAAGTGTGCAATCATTGCACACGTTCTCCCGGCTGTTCTTACGCGCTCTGGCGGATCACGATGCCCTCTTCATCCCATGTAGCCAGACGGAAGTTGTAGGGACGTCCGTCAGGCGCGGTCAGGGTGTTCAGGATGTCCCGCAGCTCCTTCACCTCAGCCGAATGGCGCTTGGCGATCAGCACGGCTTCATCCACGGGCTTGTTATCCAGGGCGCAGCCGTCCACATACATGCGGAGCTGATACAAGTCCAGTGCCTTGGTCTTGCCAGCCTTGGCCTCGTAGATGGTCACGCGGTCGATGTAGCCCACGAACAGATCGACCTTGGCCTTCAGCCCGATCTTCTGGAACACCGGCTCCTCGCGGCTCACCCGCAGGGCGGTGGGGTCCTTCTCCCGCTTGGCAGTCAGCTCCTTGACATACCGCAGCTCCACCGAGTCCACATCCTTGGCCGGGGCGGGAACATACGAGGCGATCCAGCTGAGCAGGTTCTTCAGACGCGGATCAGCTTCACAGAACGAGGTTTTCGTATTCTTCGTGGCGGGCAGCGCGGCGGTGTTGTCCGTAATCAAGTCTACCTGCACCAAAAAGCGGTTCTGGCTGGGGTGAATGGCCTCGCCCCAGACGCGGTCAAACATTCCGTGTTCAATAGTACGTCCGTTGATACGAAGCTCCACGCCGCTGGACTCCATGTTGCACTTGTAGTAGATGGCGTTGGACGGGTTCTTCAGAATATTGCCGTACCTACAGCGGATGGTCAGCGGGCCGCCGCCCAGGTTGCAGGGGATCTCGCCGTAATCCTTCACGCTGCCCTCCTCCCACACCGGCAGCAGCGGCGTCAGCGGATGCTGCGGGACATAGAGAGCGGGCGCATCCGCTGTGTGCTGGTAAAGGATCTATCCCGCTTTGGGCGTGACTACATCGAAACAGGTCGCTATCTGGAGCGCTGGCTGCCGGAGCACGGTGTGCGGTTTATCGCCGTCACGGACAACATCGACAGTGTCCGCGGCGCCTACGACATGATGCTGCCGCTGAAGAATCTTTTTAACACCCAGTATGCACGCGACATCTCCCAAAAGGTCAAAAGCTCCCTCCACGCCAAGCAGCAGCGGGGCGAGTTTATCGGGGCCTTTGCCAGCTACGGGTACTGTAAGGACCCGCAGAATCATAACCGTCTTGTTATCGATCCGCCTGCGGCGGAGGTGGTACGGCGCATCTTTACCCTTTTTGAAAATGGAATGGGTAAGATTCGTATTGCCAAGCAGCTGAATGGGGAGGGTATCCCCTGCCCCAGCGAGTACAAGCGGCTCACCGGTGAAAAATACCGCAACAACCACCGGCTGGAGTCTACCACCTACTGGACGTATGCCACTATCCACCGCATTTTGCAAAACGAGACGTACATTGGGAATATGGAACAGGGACGGGACGACCGTTTGCAGATGCACGGAAAGGCAAGGCGGAAGGATCGTTCTCAATGGACAGTGGTATCCGACACACACCAGCCGATCATCGAGAAAGACCAGTGGCAGCGGGTACAAGCTCTGTTGCATGCCAACGCCCGCACACCGGATTTTCAGCAGAATGTCAGTCCCTTTGCGGGCTTTCTCAAGTGCGGCGACTGCGGACGAGCCATGGTCAAGACCACCCGGAGCGGCAAAGCCTTCTACACCTGCGGCTCGTATAAGCGCTACGGCGCATCCGTGTGCAGCAAGCACTATATCGCCCACGATGTGGTGGCGAAGGTGGTGCTGGATGATTTGAACCGGCTCTTGGCCGCCGTGGAAAACCTCCGTCAGTTGGCACAGCAGGGCGCGGCGCAGCGCCCCGCCTCAAACGGCGACCCGCCGCAGAAGCTGGAGGCAGCCTTACAGCACATTCAGCGCCGCCGCCAGAGCGCCTACGAGGACTATCAGGACGCGCTGATCTCCAAGGAAGAGTTCCTCCGCTACCGCGCCGATTATGACGCACAGGAGCAGGCGCTGCAAGCCCAGCTGGACAAGCTGCGCGGCTCGGTACAGGATGACCCGCTGTCCTTGCCTTGGGTAAAGGAGCTGCTGGCGTCGGGGCAGCTGGCAGAGCTGGATCGCCCCACAGTCGCCGCCGCCATCCGGGAAATTCGCGTCTATGAGGGGAACCGCATGGAGATCGACTATCTGTTTCCGGAGGGCTGCCGCGCGCTGCTGGAGGGGTGAGTGTATGGTGCTCCGCTTTGGGTAAAGCGAAAAAAGCGCGCCAGAAAGTTTTTAAGGTTAAACTTGAAAAACTTACGAATCTTGGGAGTATTTCAAGTCGTGAACTGCCGCACTTTATTGCCATATATGATACAAAAATAATTCAATGATGACCGTTCTCTGACATTTGAGAGACTGCTTCATTATAGAACACGTTCAGTTCGCCCAAATACCCCGGTTTCCAGGGCTTGTTCCGCCCACAGTAGTGGATGACCGCGGACTGCTGCCGCACGTCCTCCAGCGTCATGCCGTCCCCGTTGCGCCGGTGGAGGGAAAACAGCTTTTCCGTCATATTGTAGCGGATGGGATTCAAAGGCAGGATACGTTGTCCGTACAGGGCGCTGATGATGTCCTGATCCGGCAGCATGAGCCGCCCCTTGTGCGCCTCCATGTAGTCAAACACCGCCTGCGTATCCTGCTTCGCCCGCAGTGCCTGCAAATTCATCAGCATGACGCCGGAATTGATATAGGGACTGTCCTCGTCCATGTCCAGACGCAGCTCATTGAAACGGTGCAGAAAGCCGCGGATGTGGGTGGCTGCGGCGAAGAACGCCGTGCCCATCGGCATCTCATACAGCTCCCGCAGACTCTGGCGCACCACGATGTCCGGGTCAAGATACAGCACCCGATCAAGCGTGTCCGGCAGATATTTGGCCGCAAAAATACGGTAGTAAATGGCTTTCGGGTAGCGGTCGGAGGTGGGCGCGTCCGCCAGACCGTCCTCGTCCACTCGTATCAGGTGCAGCGTCCCCCGCTGTCCCAGCAGTACTCGCGTTCCCGCCACATCCTCCTCTGACAGTCCCTCGTCGTGCAGCAGGTACACGTCAAAATGCGCGGCGCTGTCGCTGTGCAGCGCGGAGAACAGCATCACATTCAGCTGCGGAACGTAGTTCCGATCCAGTGTCATCAACAAGTTCATATACATACCTCGTCTTTTTGTTTTCAGCATATTCTATGTCCTGTTAAAAAGCAAGAGTCAATGTACCCAGCACAACCTATCATTTCCGACCCGGCATAGCATAGTACCAGTTGGGGGAAGGCCGTGGAAAATTTCTGCTGACTGCGGTGACCCGGCTGATCCACCATGGGGAGTGACAATGGCGCAATATCTTCGCGACATGGCGATGCACGGCGTGAGTCGTGATACCCTGCGTCGCATGACACAAACTTTGCCCGCACAGTTGCCGGGCCTTGAGGGCGCGGCGGAGCAGCATGCAAGGGAGAGTGGCGCTTATACACAAAAAGGTGCGTGACGGATGATCTCCTCACGCACCTTTATTCTGCATTACGCTTCGCTTCGCGAGTTCAACTCATAGGTACACAGATAGAACAGGAACGAGGTCATCTGGTACCGGCTGATGTGGGTGTCATAGGCTGCCAGCAGCTCACCCATCTCGCTGTCGCGGGTGGTGATGTCCCGATCATCACACCACAGCATGGCCTTGACGGCCTCGCCGCTGAGCCGGGGATTTTCCCGCATGGTCTGCCGCAGCAGCTCCTGATCCACACGGATGTCAATGCCGGACATGGCGGCGTAGCGATAGATCAGCAGACAGGCCGTCTGATAATCCATATCATCATCGTAGCCGGTGTGCAGGTCCTCCTGGCGAAGCAGCCCCGTTTGATACGCCCAGCACACGGCGTTGTAGTAGGGGCAGGCGGAGCCGTTGAATTCCTCGGTTTCATAGTCAGGCGGCAGGGCGGTGTTGTCCGTCTCCGGCCGCTGGGAGATGCGGTACAGCACATCCACGAATTCGCCCACCTTTGCCGTGGCCTTCCCGCCAAAGGTGTCCGGCGCTTCCGGGTCTATATATCCGTTGCGGTACATATAGAGGACGCTGGCCTGGTTGAAAATGCCCGTGATGTCCATAAACACCACCGTATCCTCCAGCTTGCCGCCGCTGGACGCCTTGCCGAAAACGTGGGCGTAGTAGTCACTGTTGACGATGTTGCTGGACATCTGGAACTTATTGTCCACATACAGCCGGTAGGCCTCCAGCTGCTCGTCAGAGATGGTGATGCTCTCGTCAGCGGGGATCACCGTCTCCGTGCCGGCGTCATAGCGGAAGGTCTTCGTCAGGAAGGACTTGTCCGACAGCACCGCTATGTGTACGCCGTTGGACAGCGCGTCGGTGCCAGCCAGCAGCCGGGAGTCGTACTCCACGCCGAACAGGTTCAGCAGCGTGGGCAGGATGTCCGCCGTGGAGCAGTACTCATCCACCACAATGTTCTCGGAGAGACCGGGAACGTAGCAGATAAAGCTGTTGCGATACTTCTCGAAGGTAAGATCCATCTCCTGCCCCGCCAGCTCGTTGTACTCATCCTCCGTCAGACCGTAGGGATAATGGTCATTGGTCAGTACGATGCAGGTCTTATCGGCCACGCCCGCCTGCTCCAGCCGATCCATCAGGTAGGTCAGCGCGTTCTCCAGCTCCAGATTGCAGGCAATATACGCCTTCACCGGCTCGGAGTAGGGCAGATCCTTCACCGCGTCCCGGTTTTTAGCGCTCATAGCGTTGTCCCAGTTGTACTGATAGTGGCCGCTGAAGGTCATGTAATAGGCGTGGAAGGGCTCCTTGCTGCTGAGATAGTCGTCCACCGAGGCCTCCATCATCTCCAGATCGGAGGAGGGCCAGTCGATCTTTATATCCAGCCCGGAGTCCGCCGCCTTGAAGGTATAGCCCATGTTGGCGTGGGTGATGTTCCGGTTGTAGAAATCGCCGATATAGTCGTGATAGCCCCAGGCTTGATATCCCTTTTCTCTCAGCGCATTGCCCAGGCAGAAGGGCAGGTAGTTGGTGCCCGCCACGTTGAAGCTGGAGTCCGTCTTAGTGCGGGACATATCCGGGTAAAGCCCCATACACATGGTGTACTCACCATTGGTGGTGACGGATTGGAACGTGCCGTAGTAATTATCGAAGATAATGCCCGTGTGGGACAGCTTGTACAGGGTGGGTGTCAGCTCCTCACTGATGAACCAGGGGCAGAAGCTCTCAGCGCAGATGGTGATCAGGTTGTACCCCTCCAACAGCCCGGTGTAGTTGTTCTTCCGGGTGGGTGTCACCTGCGCCAAGTATTCGTCCGTGGTTTTGCGCATGGCATCATCCGTGGACTCCGCCAGCTTCGTGAAGTCGATGCGCTCAATCACATTATAGGAATTGCTGCTGTAGAGCCGCCTGGTGTCTGTACCCAGCGGGGACGGCGTGATGATGACGCTGCCGCTGCTGCCGAAGGCCATATAGCGAAGCTCCTGCACCGTGGTCGCCAGCATACCCACGCTCTTATAGCTGCTGTCGGTGGAGGTGTTCACATTGGTGAAGGTTTTGTAGACGGAGAATGATTTGCCCCGCCCGGCGTACATAATGCCCATCGTAGCCAGCAGCAGCGTCAGCAGGATACCCAGCGTGGCCAGCGCCTGCTTCCAGCCAAGCCGTACCTTCAGTACTTTTATCCTCCGCAGCGTGAGGCAGAGGATCATCGCGATCAGCGGCACCAGCAGCAGAAGGACGGGAACGATGTTCTTGCCGATGCTGTACAGGATCTGCGAGTCGAAATTGGTGATGACGTTCCCGCCCATGCTCACCTGACTGATGGGCATGAAGCTGCCGAAGATGGCATGGTACACCAGCTGCACCTCGGCAAACAGCACCTGCACGGCGACCAGAAGCGCGCCCACGATCTGCCGGGCGATCTTGGGAAGGTGCGTGGTCAGCAGTGTACAGACCGTTCCGCCCAGCAGTCCGAACAATACCAGATAGACCGTCCGCCTGTCCAGTGATCGATAGACGCACAGGTGCAGACACAGCTCCACATAGACGCTGGCGCAGCAGAACAGCAGCAGGCTGCGGAGCCACGCCTGCCACAGGCCGCGGCGGAGGCCCTTCGTCGTTTCAGGCGCCTCGCAAGGCTCCTGAGGGTGATTCAATATCTCGATCTCATTGGGTTTTGTCTTCAGCATATATGTCTCCTGCCGCAGGCCTCCCCTTGGAGAAGAGTCTGCGAAATTCCTCAAAATATTAGCGCGGGGCATATCATACTGTAATTGCAAAGAAAATGCAACAATTTTTGTAAAAATTAAAGAAAGATTCACAGTCGCTCTCCGTCGTTTTGAGCCGAAAATTTAACAAAATCTACATAGCCGAAACGCGAAAGCCGTGCTATACTGTACGCGCAATTGGGAACGCAGTCGATTTTAGGAGGTGAATCCTGTGACAGAAACCGGTTTCCATCTGAAACACCATCTGACGTCCTTTCAGATCATGATCCTCGGCTTTGCCGGCGTGATCCTGCTGGGCGCGCTGGTGCTGATGCTGCCCATCGCCACCGCAAGCCGCACATGGACGCCGTTTCACGAGGCGTTGTTTACCTCCACCTCCGCCGTCTGCGTAACGGGACTGGTGGTGCAGGACACCGGCAGCTACTGGTCAGCGTTCGGACAGACCGTCATCCTGCTGCTGATCCAGATCGGCGGCTTAGGTGTCATCACGGCGGCGGTAACGTTCTTGATGCTCTCCGGCAGGAATATCTCGCTGAAGGAGCGCAGTGCCATGCAGGACGCCATCTCTGCTCCGGCAGTGGGCGGCATCGTGCGCCTGACACGTTTTGTCCTGAAGGGAACATTCCTTGTGGAGCTGGTCGGGGCTCTTGCGCTGCTGCCGGCATTCTGCCGGGACTACGGACTGCGGGGCGTGTGGTTGGCAGTATTCCACTCCGTTTCCGCCTTCTGTAACGCGGGCTTTGACATTCTGGGGCGGGCGGATACCCTCTACCCTTCCCTGACGGCATACATGGCCGACCCGCTGATCAATATCGTCATCATGCTGCTGATCGTCGTGGGCGGTATCGGTTTTCTGACATGGGACGATGTCTGCACCCACCGGCTGCACCTGCGGCGGTACCGGATGCAGAGCAAGGTCATTCTGAGCGCAACCGTCATCCTGATCGCGCTTCCGGCATTGCTCTTCTTCCTGACAGACTTTGCAGAGCTTCCCGCGGGACAGCGCGTCCTGGCGTCGCTCTTTCAGGCGGTCACACCGCGAACAGCGGGCTACAACACCGCAGACCTGACGAAAATGAGCGATACCTCACAGGCGGTCACGATTTTGCTGATGCTGACCGGCGGCGCGCCCGGCTCCACGGCGGGCGGCATGAAGGTAACGACACTGGCTGTGCTGGCCTCCAACGCGGTCGCCGCTTTCCGCAGGCGAGAGGATCCGCAGCTTTTCAAGCGTCGGCTGGAGCCCTCCGCTGTACGGAACGCCGCCGCCATCCTGCTGTTGTATCTGGGACTGACCTTCGCGGGCGCGGCGGTCATCAGCGCGGCGGAGGGACTGCCGCTGGGTGCCTGTCTCTATGAAACGGCATCCGCTGCCGGAACGGTAGGGCTGACACTGGGGCTGACGCCGCAGCTGGGTACGCTGTCGCAGGGCATTCTCATTCTGCTGATGTTCTTCGGGCGTGTCGGGGGACTGACCCTGATCTACGCCGCATTCTCCGGGCATGATCTGACCTATGCCCGGTACCCGAAGGAAATGATCACCGTAGGCTGAAAGGAGCGCACGATGAAAAACGTATTATTGATCGGACTTGGCCGCTTCGGGCGGCACCTTGCCATGCAGCTGAGCGAGCTGGGGCATCAGGTCATGGCGGTGGACAGAGACGAGGAGCGCGTCAACGAGTGTATGCCCTTTGTCACCAACGCACAGATCGGTGACAGCACCCGCGTGGATTTTCTGCGCTCGCTGGGCGTTGGAAACTACGACGTCTGCTACGTTACCATCAGCGGAGACTTCCAGAACTCGCTGGAAACGACGTCCCTGCTCAAGGAGCTGGGGGCGAAATACGTGGTGTCCCGCGCGGAGCGTGACGTACAGGCAAAATTTCTGCTGCGCAACGGCGCGGACGCGGTGACATACCCGGAAAAGCAGCTGGCGAAGTGGGCGGCCATCCGGTACACCGCCAACCACATCTTCAGCTACATAGAGCTGGGCGAAAAGCACGCCATTATCGAGGTCGCCGTCCCGGACAGCTGGCAGGGGCACAGCATCGGTGAGCTGGACATCCGCCGAAAGTACGGCGTCAACATCCTCGGCGTGAAGCGGAACGACAAAACTGATGTGAATATCTCGCCGGAAACCGTGCTGGACAGCAGCCTGACGCTGCTGGTGCTGGGCGAGTATACGGTGCTGAAAAAGTGCTTCCGGCTGTAAGGCTGCATCTGTCGGCGCTCGTGCGGTTGCAGCCGGCTCGCTGGGGTATGTTACGCTGCCAGGCTCTCCACGAAAAGCTTCGGGTTTGAGGCTGCAGGTATAGGAAAAGCGCTCCTGCGAGGAACCACCTCGCAGGAGCGTTTTTTGTTTCAGGTGTCGGGAGGACTGTGCTTATTCGCCGACGTCATCCAGCGACAGCACCTGCTCGTATGAGTCCGCGCCGGTGATGGAGCCGATAGGCAGTACCACATGGAGCTTTCCCGCACCACCCCCGGGGTACTATACCCAGTCTCCCTCCTTTTACAATAGCCTGTGAATCCGTTTGATTTGTCATCATGATTTTGACACCGTGTAGGATATTTTACATCCTGCACGGTGTTTTGTTTTCCTATCAATTTTGAATAGGAGACAGTCCTTATGTCCAACCGACAAACATATGGTTTCCGTAACGCGCATACGATGGACTATTCTCAAAGAGGAGGTCTGTTTATGCCAACCGTTCAGCAAGCACCCACTCCGGCAATCACCGTCACTCGCAATTTTCTTGGGCAGCAGACGGCAGAGGCGCTGCTGTTGGAATTGATCCGCGCCCACACACAGGCGGCATAAAGTCTGCGGGCAGTCCACGGAAAGGAGGGAGCTTATGGAGAAGCCGCCACTGCCTACTGCGCTGTACTGCCGCCTGTCCCGAGAGGACGGAGACCGCATGGAGAGTGACTCCATCGGCAACCAGCGGAAGCTGCTGGAATCATATATCGAAAATCATTCTGAGTTGGTAATGGCGGCGTGCTATGCCGATGATGGCTATACCGGCACGAATTTCCAGCGCCCCGCCTTTCAGCGGATGCTGCGGGACATAGAGAGCGGGCGCATCCGCTGTGTGCTGGTAAAGGATCTATCCCGCTTTGGGCGTGACTACATCGAAACAGGTCGCTATCTGGAGCGCTGGCTGCCGGAGCACGGTGTGCGGTTTATCGCCGTCACGGACAACATCGACAGTGTCCGCGGCGCCTACGACATGATGCTGCCGCTGAAGAATCTTTTTAACACCCAGTATGCACGCGACATCTCCCAAAAGGTCAAAAGCTCCCTCCACGCCAAGCAGCAGCGGGGCGAGTTTATCGGGGCCTTTGCCAGCTACGGGTACTGTAAGGACCCGCAGAATCATAACCGTCTTGTTATCGATCCGCCTGCGGCGGAGGTGGTACGGCGCATCTTTACCCTTTTTGAAAATGGAATGGGTAAGATTCGTATTGCCAAGCAGCTGAATGGGGAGGGTATCCCCTGCCCCAGCGAGTACAAGCGGCTCACCGGTGAAAAATACCGCAACAACCACCGGCTGGAGTCTACCACCTACTGGACGTATGCCACTATCCACCGCATTTTGCAAAACGAGACGTACATTGGGAATATGGAACAGGGACGGGACGACCGTTTGCAGATGCACGGAAAGGCAAGGCGGAAGGATCGTTCTCAATGGACAGTGGTATCCGACACACACCAGCCGATCATCGAGAAAGACCAGTGGCAGCGGGTACAAGCTCTGTTGCAT